>Ga0209717_1000627_pt1 | contig 42513 bp, 59 predicted proteins | sample AD_UKC048_MetaG_FD_184418 | JGI IMG/M metagenome (GOLD analysis project Ga0209717, IMG submission 184418) | Active sludge microbial communities of municipal wastewater-treating anaerobic digesters from USA - AD_UKC048_MetaG (SPAdes) (version 2) | ecosystem: Engineered > Bioreactor > Anaerobic >...
TCTCCAAGTCTTTCCACCGTCAATAATGCCGTAGCCTGCTGTGCTTGGGTAGTTTAGGAGCATTGCGGCGGTATCAGCAATTGGGAGGTAGGCTGAAAGGTCGATGGTGGCAAAATCAACCTCGCCCGTCAGCACGTCTTGAAGTTGTAGGAATTGGCCAACGGTGGCTGTGGAGTTGTCAACGCCGCGCGTGGTAATGGCAATGTATTCGTCAGCAGTTCCCGATCCGTAGGCGATCACTGACACGCCGTTACCTGGTTCGCCTCCTCCGCTTTCACTATTGCCAAACCCAACACTTGTGGGCGAAATGAAAAAACTTTGGGTGTAGTTTGGGTTGGTGTCGGAGTCTTTCATTGTCCAAAACCCGCTATCTCGGTACTGCTGGAATTGTGCTCTTTTGGTGCCTGATCCGTTTGAGGTTACAACATCAAAAGAAGGCACTCCGAAAGCATCAAGACCGGAAAGGATGTGGGTTTTGTCGCCGGAAACGGTGTCGATTGCTTCATGGAACCAGTAATCACGACCAATGCTCATTAGGTTTCTGAACGATCCCCAGCGACGACCAGCATAAAAAGTTGTATCACCGTACACCCCGTTATGATCAATCCCAAAAGCCATACTTGTCAAGGTGTCGATCATTTCAAAATCAAAGGTGTCGGTTTCGATTCGCGTGTTTTCTATGAGAATGCCCCCCATGCGCACGGTGTCGCCCTCCGTGTAAAGCCCGTTTTCAGCTACCACAATAGCCCGTGGACGGCACGCAAGAAGCAAAGCCTTTAGTGTTTCATAATCCTCAACCGCACTGAATTTTCGCTTTGTAGGCGTGCCAAAACGGCCATAAATCCAGGTTCCCCCGGTGGTGGTATTTTCTTCGATATTGGCAATCCAGTTTCGATGTATGCCGTAATCAGTGGTGGCCACGGTAAAGGGCAGCATAATAAATTTGGAACGCTCTATCACTTCATCAAAATCGTCTTGAATCCTGATTTGGGTTTCCCACTGGATACCGCCAAAGTTGGGCGCGTACTCAACAAATAGTTTTGTTCCGGTGCCGTCCCTGGTAATGTACTGGACAAAGACCCAATCAACTGTTGTGACATTGCCATTCAAAAGCGTGACCTCTAAACAGCACTGGGATAAAACAGAATCGGGCAAAGCTGTTACACTTTGCCCTTTTCCGTTCAACCCTATCATTACCAAAATGAGCAAAACAAAGATAGAGCGCATTGGATGGAATATTAAGAAGGAAAAATCGAGCGTGCTACATCTGCAAACAAGGGTGCAAAAAGCTGGTTGCCTTGCCATGCCAGATCGTCGGTGCTGGTGCTGGTTCCAAGGTCGCCGCCCTGGTCGTTGTGCTGACTGATGCGGAAATTGTCAACGGGACGGGAAAACTCTTCGCCGTTCCAATCTACGCCAATCACCCGCTTTTTGCCGTTGTTGCCAAACAGTACTACAACCAAGTCACAGCACTGAATTGCGTACTGCAAATTGTTGCGGCGGTCGCGGTCTTTGCTGTCGAAAATACAAGCAGCGTTGCATTCATAGAAGCCCGTGGCAGACGTGTAATTGAAATTGTAGGTTGCTCCACGTTTGCGGGGTTCGATCTTCTTCCAGGTGGCCCCGCCAACCATTGTAAAGCCCAAGATTTCCTGATTGGTTTGATCGAAAAGCAAGGCATCACTCGCCATATCAGCCCAATCAATCTCAGAGTATTTCGCGTAAAACCCAATGTACCACCCGCCCCGGTCGGCGCAAGTTTCGGAACTGATAAGGTTCTTGGGTTCGCAGATTATTTCAGCCATTGTTTTAGCTTTTAATTGTGAAGGGGAGAGCCGTTAAGCCCTCCCAGATATATCCCAAAAACGATTATAGCGGTACGGTGTATTTGTAGCCCCCGGCAATGTACTTGGTGTCGCTGATTGCGGTTGCGCTCAAGGAATGCGACAAGAACAAGACTTTACCCAATTCGTCTAAGTCGGTTTTTTGCTGGATCGCAACTGCAACTTCACCCGCCCCAAGTTCTGGGATACGCGCAAAGTTAGAACCCAACTGAATGGTTCCGCTGATGGTGAGGTATGCAAAGTGGCTACGGCCTGTCAGTAACTTGTCGTAGTTGGCAACATCCCCAACAGGAATTACGGGAACATTGTCGATGTACATTACATCGAAAGTTTGCCCATTGGCGGTAACTGGAAGTTGAGTGATACGTGGTTGATTGATAACCGCGCTGGATTTCAGGGCCAACAATTCCAAATACAGCTTGGATTTGATCGAGTTGGACACAAGGAACATCGGCATGAAAGAACGGCCTGTGTCGCCTACTCCACCATCCACAATTGCTTCTTGTAGGTCGTTTGTAGCGGCTGAAAAGATGTCGTCGTACAAGTCCAGAACGGAGCCCGTGAAGGTTTGTCCATTGGTGGCGATGTTCTGACCTCCACCGGATTGGATAAACAAGCTATCCAGGTTCAAGTGTGCGTACTTCACGGGGTCGCCAGCCTCCAAATCGATAAGCAAATCAATCCAACCCCGGCAAGTGCCAACGGTTTTCTTAAATGCTTCTTCAACATTGGTCGGGGTTCCTGTTACGATTTCAACGGTTTCGGGGTCGAACAACTGCCCAGCGGTCAACATCATGCGGTTTCCAACGGTGGCACTCTTTACAATGGTGTTGGTCAATGCCGTCAATGCTGCCTGACCTGCTGCACTCAATCCAACGGTGGCCCCGGTGTTCCAGGCATGGAAGGAACGGAAAACGCTGTTGTAAAACTCATCGTTGCAAAACTCCAAGTTGAGTTTGGATTTGCAAGGGGTAATGGTTTTATTGGCGAATCCGTAAACGCCTAGCGGCGTCCAGGCACATGAGTTGTGCGGCTGCCAAAGGTGTGGTTCCCCCTGTGGATACCAAATTTTGTATTCCATGTCAGGGTTGAGGCGCATGTAAGAATACATGCCAAAAGCAGCTTGATAAAATCCAAACTTGTCGTTGTATCGCTGCTCTGCCAAATAGTTCAATTCCGATGTTTGGAACATCAGCATATTGCTATCTGGCATGAAAATTGGTTCCAGAGTTATTGGCTCCATTATTTATATTTTACAGTGTGGGCAAAATTGATTACGCTTTCACAGAGGCTTTCAAAGCCTTGCCAAATGCTTTTTCGGTAGTGCTTAGTGCGGTTGGTGCATTGCCTTCATTTGGCTTTGGGTCATTCAGCTTATTCCCTGCGAGTTCAGCGGCCAGGTCGTTGATGGTTTTGGCCTGGGCTTCAACGGTGCCTTTCAGGGTTTCGACTACCGACTTTTCAGCAAAAGCCGAATCATCAATTTTCTTTAACCCCAATTCAGCCACGGCGGCGGCTACCATTGTTTTGAGTTCTTCCGCGTCGATTTCAGCCTTGAGGGATTTGATACCTTGCAAAGCTTCGATGGCGGCCTGTTCAGTTGCGTTTTCTGGAATATCTACGCCAAACAGGTCTTTGATCTTTTTGAAAAGTCCATTCATTGTTTTAGTATTTGGTGAAGCCTTTGGTATCAGGCTCTTTATTGAAGTGATAAGAGAGTCGGAGTTTGCAGGAATTGGAGTGATTGAGATTTCGTAAAGTGCGGCAATGTCCAGAAAGAAAGTATTTGTTTGAGGTTCGTATAGGCTCTTTTCCCAATTGGTCAAGTATCCAATTGAAAACCCTTTGATATATCCCTCTTCCAGCATCCAAGAATCTGACCAAGACTTCGACACGTACCCGCGCACAAAAAGCCCGTCCTGCATTGCCTCAGCTTCCAGGATTTTACCGACTGCCTTGTTTTCGTTGTGGTTGAATAGGAGTGTGCCGTACCCGTTTTTCATGTACCCATCAACAGTGTCTTGATTCCAATTGTAAGCGGCTACAACATCCCCTAAAAGGTCTTTACTGGTCTTGTTTGCGTACCCTTCGACATAGATTCCATATTCAGGAACCATTGATTTAAGTCTTTCCGGTGGCTCTATCGCCTTGTATTCCCATGCTGTAAAGACTTCATCCGGCTTTACTTTGTCCAAAACCTCGGCCATGTGTACGATTTTCAACAAAAATCTACTTATTGCACGGGCTTTGGAATGGTGGCGGGTTGGTGGTCGGACGTTTTTGACTGAAAAATAAATTTCATTTCAGGTAAAATAAATTTGTGTACTATTATAAATGCACTTATATTTGTGTACATTAATTCACAGCCAAAATTTATAATCTATGAACGCAGAGGAGCTTAGGAGAAAATCTGCAATAGCAGTTGAAGAATGCGCCGAAGGTGGAGAGTACGGAATAGATGTTAGCGAAGTAAGTAACAAAGACTTACAGCTACTTATCGGAATTTTGGAAAACGATGGACTGGAACCCATTGAGCAAAACAGAAACTTTTTAATTGTGGCCAAAGCATAGCCCAGCCCCGAAAGGGGCTTTTTTATTTCTTCCCCGTCACCCTTCTCAATTTCCTCTCAGTCAATCCCCATTTGATCCGCAATTGCTCACAGCTCATTCCCTTTTGTGAGTCCTCCCGTATCAATGCCGCTGTCAATTGCTCGTAGGTCATGTTGAGCAACAAGGCCAAAGGGGTTTTAGGTATGTCGGCAATGCTTGAAGCTTTAGCCCCGGCAATCCGGTTGTAAAAAATCACAATCACTTTTTCGATGTCGATGCGGGTAGACTCCCGTCGTGTATAGCCCATTTGATCCATTTTTTAATGTCCTTCAAATCTGCACAGCATTCAGAGCCCCGCCAAAATCCAAGTTGGAAAAGCGTCTTTGCATCCTCCCATGTAATTTCCTGCTCTGCCATATCGGCAATGGCTTGCTTTTGTTCGTCACTTAAATGTACCGTCCTGATCATTGTATCGTGTTTTCACTTTCTTCAACCAAAGTTACGGGTGTGCTCGTTGAATCGTTCCTATGGTCTTTTATGGCTATGGCCTTATAAAGCTTGTATCCGAAGTAATCAACAAGCAGTGGTTGCCTAAAATCAATTTCCTTATAATCTTGCTCGTTGAGCCAAAGCAACAAATTGAAGTCAGCCTTTTTGTAAAAATCCTTTACAATTTTTAGCCGCCAAAACGCCGTGTAAAAGTCGCCATTGCTTGAGCCGTACACGGGACGGTAGAACCCGGCTACACTTACCGCGCGTGTGGGCCATTGCGACAAGTACCCAAACTCTGAGATTGCTACCCCTTCGTAAACGAGTTGGTAAGGATCGCCGCTACTGTTCAATTGCTCAACTAGCCCGTGGTTATAGGCTACCCGATAACCCAACTTTTTGCTCAGTTTCCCGTCTTCATTGTCCCACAACGCCATGAGTGCGGGGGTTGCATCAACGCTGGAACCATCAGGAAGAAACCCGATTTCCTCAACTGTGGTGTCTCGCTCAATGGTTGGCTCAAATATTGGGTTTTCAAGGGTTTTCGTTTCCTCTTTTGCGCCCCCTGTGTCAACGAGTTTTGACCAAATTTGTACAGGAAAATTCCTGCTTGCTATAAATTCATCGCTGCTTTCCTTGAATTGTAGGCGCAAATACCGTTCGTGCTGCTCAGTTATTTCACGTTTGACCAAAGACCCGCCTTGGACCTTAGTCGTTAGGTCCAGAGCAGAGTTTAAGAAAAAGCCTTCCATCACGGTCGCGTCAATGCTGGTTTGGTATGGCGGGTAAAGGCTGATTGTTTTTGTGTTGAAGTCGGGTTTGATAATACCGCTGATCATGTGCTGCATACCCTTGAATAAATCCAGGGCGTTTAAATTAGGATCAATCAAATCACCTAAATTGATTGTGTCGTTTTCGATGTATCGCGGTGGATCGGGTTCAAACTTTACCTCACCGCCTAAATTAAGCGTCCAAGGGTAGTCGATGCCGCCAGGTGTGATCTTGTCCGCATACTCAACAAAGATGCCAAACGAGTCCCCTGCTTGTACGCCTTCAATCCGAAAGTCAATATTTAGGGCAATGGTTTGCGCTTCCCCTGGTATGCCTTGATACTGCTCCACAAAAGGGAAAAATAATTCTTCAGTAGCGGGCCGATTCTGGTATAAAAGCAGCGACCAAGTAGGAGAGGGCAGCCCCGCGGGTGTGGCGGGTAGCGTAATAGAACCCGTTAGCCTGAAATGTAAATCAATATCGGTTTGCCCTGCTGGGGGGTAAAGGTATTCGCCAGGGGCAAACAGGGAGTTGTACAAATCAAAAGGGTCGTAAACTGTATCGGGAAAGATCAAACTATCTTGAGCTCCCGGGAAATCAATCTGTGAATTGTTCGCCATTGTCACCCGCAAAGGGTCTTGTTTGCCGTCGTAGCTGTACCAGTGTTCGCCCGAAATGTACCCATAAAGGCGATTGAAGGGCCAAACATCCCAAACACTACTTTCAAACTGCCAGCCAATGGCGCAAAAACAGGCCCGCATGACCTTGGTGAGGTTAAACCACATCCTCAAATCCTTCAACGTTGCGCTTCCTTCCTGGTTCCAACCTCCGTAACTGGCAAGTGTTGGCGTTGCCATGATCGTTTCATCACTCCAAGCCGCTGCAATTTCTGCGTCTGTGTACTCAAATTCGCCCAAATCTACATCCCGAACCCGTAACCGTTGCAGCTTTTCAGCCCAATTAGAGCCGTAAATTTCGACTTCGTACCCGTCTTCCTTGGTTTCAGTGAGCCGGATTTCGTCAAACTCCAATATTTCGCCATTGTCCCAAACCCAAACATCAATCGCGGTGGTATAGTCTGCAAAGAAATAGTCATTGCCTGGGCTGCGAGGTAGCGTAAAAGACAAAGCAACTTCTTGGCTTACCTTGTTCTCAGTATCAAGCTCACTACGGCTCTTTGACTTGCGTATGCCGTAATCCTCTGGCAAATCAAAATAAAACTCACCATCGGTTAGTAAATGCGCTGGAATGCCAGAAATTTTCTTTGCTTTTATCATTTCGTTGGTGTAGATTTGTGGCGTTGTGAATTATGAGGTCTATTTTTTCATGAGGATATAGGTTAGGATGCAGGGGGTTAATAGCCCCCTTTTTTATTTCAACCACTCACCTAATCCGTGGTCAATAGCGTCAGGAATTGAAGCCCCTGGATTTTCTTGAAGATATTTCATTGCATACAAAATAACTTCTACTTCTAAATCGCCCTCAGCTTTGCCCCAATCAATGCCATTTCTGACCGCGTTAAATGCCTCTGATTCAATTCTGATCAGTTCCTTATCTTCATCATTCAAAGACTCTTCAAAGTTTTCCATTTGATATTTTGTTTTATTTGTGCCACTTCGTGCCCGATGCACTTTTAAACACGCCTTCAAAACGCTTATCCCCTCCCCTGTTCATGTTCACAAAGTTACCTCTGGTCATTTGTAAGCGTTCCAATTTCGATACCGTTCCTGAACTCGTCTCCACTTGCTTAATCCGGTAAATCTGTGGGCTTCGTTGTAGCTGCTCAAACATGCCCCGATTCAATTCGTTGATGGGTTCTGAGATGTACACCAATTCGTTTTGTGCATCGGTGATGGTGTCCACTCTAGCAACATCCTGTATCTGATCTTCGTAGTCACGGCCCCCAGGCTCAAAGATTCGGGTTGACGCCGTCACGCCTTGGTTGAGCACTCGGAGTTCTCCAAAGCGGATACTATCAAAACTCCCAAGATCGCCCAAGTAAATAATCACTTCTTTACAGTCGCAATCTTGATGTGAGAATGTTCTAACCAACTTTTCAGAATACGCGGTTTTCACGTCACCATCTGTATAGGCGAATACCTGAATATCTACGCTATCTGCTGTATCAAGTAGGCCCGTATACGATCCGTTAAGGGTGCCAATGGGTACAAAAAAGAAACGATGCGCGTCGGTGTCGGGGCTTGCCGCAATGGTTTCGGTAGTTTCTCCGATATGAATTGTAAACTCGATTAGGAAAGGATCAGCGGTTCTCCATGCTCCATCATTGACCAAGTAAATACCAGCAAGCTCAAAGAAGTCATTGCACAGATACCGCCGCGCCGGGTTGCCAGTCACCCACTTTACCAGCGGATCACCTGGGCCGTCGTCGCTTGGGTCGGTGGTGTATGGCGCAAATCCCAATTGATCGGTAGGCTGAAAGATGGAATTGACCAGCGTAAACACATCACCTTGCACAATCTCTTCCACGTCTTGTTGACAGATTGAGTTTTGATTGATCAGTGCCGCCCTAAAAAGAATGTCCATGTAAAATTTATCCTCTGCCCAAAACAGCAAATCAGTTTTTGGTTCGTAGGTATTGAACAGGAATGCAGGGTCGAATTTGATGGAGCACACCCCGTTTACCCCGCTGGGATCAATTGCCGCTGATTTACGGCCCACAATTCTATCAGTTCCGGCGTACAAGTCCCAAATCACAAACTTACTTTTCCTGCTTTCGAGTGTGCCGTTTGTACTGCCTACTGTGGGTTCGACAACCAGCGCCGTAAAGTTGAACGTGAAAGACGAAACAACGCCAGGTTTTGAGTTGGTAGCTGTGACAACACCCCCGGCATAAGTAATAATCCAGTCCAGGAACCCAGGTGCAATACTGAGCATACCCGCAAAATTAGCCGCGGTATCTTCTTTGACTGCTTCATGGTGGTAACTGTCCAGAGTAAAAGGCTCTGCGCTTTCGGTGGTGAATGAATTGCCAAGTACCTGAATAACCAGCGCGTCGGCTTCGGCACCATCTACAAAAGTTACCGTGAACGTGGCGTATGTATCCGCACTATTCAGAAAATCCGTTGTGCCTAATACCCATTCCAGGTACTTGCTCTTTGGCTGCGGTACCGTGTCGCTTGGTTGACTTGTTATCGTGAAGCTCATATCTTGCTTTTTTCTTCGGCCTTTGCAATCCTTTCATTTTCCCGGTTGGCTACAACTAGCCCGGCCTCAACCCCTCGCTTGGCTCCGACTCCAACAGCGGCGGCCATGGTCTGGATCGAGTTGGCATCTATTGTAACGATGCTGATAGCAGCCCCGGACACGCCCACATTCATTTTAGAGAAATTTGGTTCAAGCAATCCCCCTTGTTCAAACTTCACCCCATAGCCCCGGTCGGCATTGATGGCAGATAATACAACCCGTTTGCCTGGGAAGTTTACTGCGCTGAGTTGTTTCAAAATAGGGTAGTAGCGTCCGGTGTTGTGCTTGTTGACTATTGCGGTGCCTCCTTGCCCGTCGTCTCCTATCCATTCCCCGCCCTCTGCTTCAATGGTGGTGGTGCCTACCTGAACAGGAACACCGCCGTGTGCGTGGCTTGGCCCTTTGATGATCATGCCTTTGGCAGCTTTTTGTGCGCTGATTTGGGCAATTTGGGAAGTTGTGGTGAAGGTTAGAAATGCAATTTGGGCAGCCTTGTAAAGAGCGCCCAATGGATCAGGAATAATTGATGGAGTAGCCAGGATATTGACAACACCGGATGCCAGCGAAGACAAAGCGGAAGCGATCCTGAACCGCTTTTGCTGCTCAAACTCTTTTTTCCTAATGCGCTCCTGCTCTGCTGCAAGCTCCTTCTCAAGCTTTTCTTTCTTTTTGGTGTTATCCCCAGCGAGTTCAATTTCTTTATCATAGCGTTCCTCTATGGCGTTTAATTCGGACTCATTGCGCGCACTGGCAATGCCTGATATTGCGGCCCCGGCTTCTGTGAGCGTGTCAAAGAATCGGCCAGAGGTGAAAAAGTTGCCAAATTCATCAAGTAAAGCATCCAAACTTACCTCAAAATCTGTTCTGATACGCCCCGTTGCATCCTTAGTGAACTGTGTTGACGCATCGCTGATCTCAAGCCCAAGCCCTGCAAGGCGGTCAATCAAGCTTTTCCCAACTACCCTTAACCCCTTTTCAGCTTGTTGAACCTGTTTTATTACCCCGTCCTCAGTTACGGTTTGGGTACGCTGGAATGTCTTTTCTGAAACGTCTTGAACTTCCTTAACCGCTTCAACAAATCCGGTCAAGTTGTCAAGTAGTGCCTTTTGTTCCTTTTCAGCTTTGCCCAATTGGTTCTTTGCTGAAAATAGGCGCTCAAATAATGCGGGTTGGTCTTTGGGACTTGCCTGGTCAATCTCTTTTTCGAGTCTTGAAACTTCACCCCGCAAGAATGACAATGAATCTTTGGCGAAACTCTCAACTATTTTTTTGGCCTTACCTGCACTGGATGCCAATTTATCCAAGCCCTTTGCCGCCTGTTCTGTACCTGCTCCAAATTGAAGCACATCGCCTTTGCCTTTATCAACAAGATCGGTGAACGTTTTTACACTTGCTGTTGATGCTTTTGTTTTCTTTTCTACCCTGTCAAATGGCCCAAAAATAAGCTCCCCAAACTCAACGGATTTCCTGCCAAGAAAATCAATGCCCTGGATTAATTTTGTTACCGTAGCAACCAAGAACTCGAACGGCTTTTGTGCAAGTTTCCCGGCTTTGTTCAGCAAATCAAAAGCAGCCGTCAATCCACCTGATTCTTTACTTGCCCCGCTTAAACCCTTTGCAAGATCGCCTACGGCTTCGCCTAATGGCGCAATAGTTGCGCCCAATTCCTGGATGCCTGTACCTGCATCCCTCGCTCCTTGAATCAAAGCCAAAAAGAAGTCCTGAACATCGGAGGACACAAAAAATTCTCGGATGTCGTTTATTAATCGATCATAAGCCCCGGCAAGGTTTTCATTTTTGGCGGCGGCTTCATCGAGTAACGATTGTTGACCCTCAAGAGCTTTGTTTGCAACGCCGATATTTTGTGAAAGTCTTTCATTGGCCTGCCCAAGCTTCAAGAATGTTTCAAGCTCTCCGGCCCCGGTAAGCCCAACGGCTTTTAGTTTGCTTGACAGGTCAACATTGTCCTTAGATAGTGTTACGGCTCGGCTTGATGCCAATTGTAAAGCTTTCACCAGATCAGTATTTACTAAGTCTGTGAATGACTTAGCCTCAATCCCTGCATCTTTCAACACCTTTGGGGTAATCCCAAATTCTTTGGCAAACTTCTTTGAGTCTTGAGTAAGTGCTTGGAAGATACGCCCCGTTGCGGTGCCGCCCCTTTCTGCTGTAACGCCCAATTCTTCCAGGCTTGCAGATATGCCTAGGATTTCACCCGCCGTAAGTCCAAGCGGTACACCAAGTGCGGCGATACGGGTTGAAAAATCGGTGATCCCGTTGGCTGACGCTGCGCCATTTGCGGCTAAAACATTCAATCCGTTGCCAAGAGAAAGTAAGTTTTCTGCCAGCAATTCACCATCCGTTGTAGCACCAAATAAGACGTTTGAAAGCTTTCCAACTTGATCCGTTACAACTTCTACATTGCCCCCAAAATCATCACCCAGGGCCACATTCAGCACGTCAATTGCCTTGGTAAATTCAAACACGCCCTTTTCACCCTCTACACCCAATCGACCCGCAACCGTGGAGATATTCAATAATTCCTCTAAAGTTGTGCGCGTGTCCAGCTTTTTCAATTCCTCGGTAAGCGAGGTAACTTGATCGAAGCTTAAGCCCGTTGTTTTGACCACATTGGCTTGTATGTCGGCAATCGCTTTATTTAGCTCAAAGAGTTCCTGCAATCCCTGTTTTGCCAAGGCAGCCACGGCAACAATTCCCCCGGTAACTAGCCCCCCGGTTAAAGCATCGCCAAGTTTATTGAATGAGTTTGAATAGTTACCAACATTTCTTTGGAAGTTGCCAAGGTTGGCATCAATGCTTTTGAGTTCCCGATCAAGTTCTTTGATCCGTGTAATTGTGCGTTGACCAAACGCCCCCTGTCTTTCCTCTGCTGTCAGGTCTTTGTAGGAGTTACGAAGCCGTACCAATTCAGCGTTCAGTGCTCGGTATGAGTTTTTACCCTGATCCGCATTTTGTTTGAATTGATTAATAGCGTTGCGCTCTTCCTGCCTCTGCTCCTGCTGGATCGTCTTGAGTGCTGCGATCTGGTTTCCAAGCCGCTTGTATTCGTCGGTGTTGAACTTCTCGGCCTGACGGGCTTTGGTGGTGTCCCGTATGGCCCTAGCTAAATCCTCTTGGCTGTTGACCGCCGTTTTTACGCCTTTGATCTCGACTTCGTAAACCAGAACTTTTGTCATGCTGCTATTTTTCGTGCTTCTTCAATCGCTGCTTGGTAGATTTCGTCAAAGTTTTCTACCAAAAGCTCAAAGACTTTGAATTGCTCTTCGATGATTTTTTCCGCGTTCATCTCAAATCCAAACTTTATCCACTCAGTACGTCGCCCATTCTTTGAAAAGGCAAACGATCCAGGCAGCGGGAACCCAAGAACAGCGGCTTTATTGAGCGTCAGAAACGTGAACCGCTTTAGACTCGACTCCGAAAGCCCAGGTTTTACAACTCTGGCCCACTGCAACAACCTTGCCTCAGCCGCCGCGCTTGTGTCTACCTTACTTGCTGGTATTCCCGTGTCCAAATCTAAAAGGTAATCGTTGCCCTCTATGCCAATGCGCAAAGTATCTCCGACACTTTCGACAACTTTTGCCTTTAGCGAGGCGATGCCCCGGCCTGTTGCAACGTGGCCTTGTTCGCTCAATTCGTCCTTGCCTTTTTCAACTAGGCTTTCCACGGCGTTGAGGGCAATGCCTACCAATTCCTGATACGTGACTATCCGCATGACTCGCAGTTTGTGACGGGAACAACTGAGCTTGTTGGGTCGCTGTACTTCATTCGTGTTTCAATGGTTTCGCAAACTTGGATAGTAAACTCCACTGCGTAACCCCTCGCGCCGCCAATAGCCCCGTCACTGTATTTGGTGAACTTCCAGCGTTCAGGTGCGGTAATGAGGTTTTCAAGCCATTCCCCCGGCTCCAAAAGGTATACGAAGCCCTCATTTGCTACTTTCCATAAATATTCATCGTGTGTCATCCAAAATTCGCCCTGCTCAAAATTTATTGCTGAGTGCCCAATTAACTGCCGAATGAACGAGCGCAAAAGGTAAAGCGTGTTTTCAAAGGTGCTTTCGGTTCCCAGGACTTCCGGTGGGCAATTCTCGCAGGTGTTGCGATCAAAAGCCACTACCAACAAATCCAAGTAAATGCGGTCGCTTCTGATGGAGTTGGTATAGGCTCCTGTTTCCTGTATCACAATCCCAGGGTATTCAAAAAACATCTTGGACGGATCACTACCGGCCGCATCCCAGTTACGGGAAAAGAAACGCCCGGCTTTGTAATCGCCATACGTGGCCCCCAATGACGGGTGCATGACGCTTGGTTGCATGTCGTCTACAAAAGCAGCAAAGGAGTTGACCCGGTGAGGCACTCCCTTTTTGTTTTGTTCCCGTGATGCCATTTGAGCCACGATCTTGCGGCAAATGGCGATGAAGTCATTTTTGGTCAGTACTTTCACACCCGTGAATTTTTAAGTGAAGTAAGAAAAACAAAATCCTCAAAGTCGCTCTTCCAAAGTGATTCCATTCCCCCGATGTACCATTGTTCCCGTAGTGCTGCATCAAGTAGTAAGCGCCAGCCCATCAACTCAAACGCTTCCCGCGCCGCCGCTTCACGATCCCTGGTTTCTTTCGACTTAGTTCCTGAACCCTGATAGGGCGAGCCGTTCCAGAAGAATTGGTAATCTGGTTTTGCAGCCAAAGCAAGTATGAATTGATCAAAAAAAAACGAAGGGTTAAGACTTCGCCAGCGGTAACGGTTCTGAAAGTTTGCATCCTGTCGTTTAGGAAAGACTCCAAATCTTTGCGGTTCCAGGGTAGTGTCTCCCCTTTCTTGCGTACAAGTATTGCTAGTTCTCGCAGTCCCAAAGTAAAGTCCATACTGCCAAGGGCAAACTTCTTTTCTTCCAGGTTCTTTTCTGCTATGCGTCGAAACTCAAGCACTTCAATTGCTTCGCCCGTGCTCACACCTTCCAGCGTCAAAAATTTAGCTGCCTTGAGTTGGTCTAATTGGTATTCTTCGCCACCAACATGCAGCTTAAAAACTTTGTCCTTGAGCGTTTCAGGCTTGAAGGTGTTGATAATTGTGTTCAGGTGTGCGTATAGTCGCATTACAGACAGATCGTCTCCTAGCGTGACGGTAAAGCCGTTTAGAAACAAATCTTCAAGCGGTTCATCAAGTGAAAACGGTAAATCCCAAATCCAATCCCCGTACACGTAAGCCAATGCCCTGGTGATTGACAGTATTGCGGCTTGGCTGTCTTCTGTTTCTTGCGCGGTAAAGTACTCTTGCTCCTGGTCTTTGAAGTCGCAAAAAGCCTCCCACGGTATTTCATGCGCGGTAAGTGGTAGATTGATTGTGGCCCCGGTGGATAGTTGTGCAATCATTAGCCGCAAGATTCACACTCACCCGACGTTTCCCGCCCGGCTTTGGCTGAGTAATCGGGTTCCTTTCTGTACTCGCTCGCTGTCTTGGCTTGCTTTGCGGGTATCTCTTTGGGTTGGTGGTTAAGTCCTTCCTGGTTTAAAAAGAAGTCCACCACACGCGGTTTATCTGCTATGTAGAACTCACCCAAAGAAAGCATCATTGAACGCCAGAATTGCGCCCTAAACCCTGCTTCTTTGGCATCTTCATAAGCTCCAAGTAGCGCGTTAAATATCGCCTCTGCTTCGGGGTGCACCCACTCGCTTTGTTGGCCTTCGCCCGTTTGCTCAATTTCGGTTTTGACTTTTGCCATTATGTTTGATTTATCCTTTACCTGTTTTCATTTCCCCCGGCCTTGGAACATGCTTCACGATCCAGGTGAACCCATACCGCCCAGCGTCTAAACTGTGGTTGTATTGATCTATTGGGGTGTCGCTTTTCTTGTCGGCCCACACGTAGTTGTCAAGCTCGTTTTTGATATTGGGACTATCAGACGTGACAATGATTTCGTAATCCTTCATGTCCTTGATGCCCTGGATAATAGAGTTTGGCCCCTTCTTTGCCTCAATCACCCTGAACCCTTTGGAGCGCAAAAACATCACTGTGCGCTTTTCGTTGGTGTCCGATACAATGGGCTTGCTCTTATCTGGTATCGCGTCCTCCATCATCCTTAGAAGCCCCTCGTTTGAAAGCTCCGTTTCATAAATCAGTTCTTTGAGGTAAATCTTTTTCCGCTTTCTATCGACCGCAATCTTTACAAGTGCAAGCGGATCAGGGAAGTACCCAAAGTCCATAGCGTAAATATACGGCAACTTTTCATCAAATACACCCTCGGTCCAATCCTCATAAATTACACCCTCAGCTTTTTCGATCCATTGGCCTATGATGTAGTGAGCGTACTTCTTAGGGTTGTTGGCCTTGAGGTCGTAGATACGCCGTAGGTAAGACTCCGAAAGGTTGTCTTTGTTATCCAGGTACGTAACATGAATGTGCGTAACGTCTGGGTGTGTGGAGATGCTCACGGGCACCCCGTCAATAATTTCCGTTCTCCTGGTATCTTGAATCCAACGCTTATAAACCCAGTGGTTTTTGTTCGTTGGGTTCATAATAAGGATGATCAGGTTTGTTTTGTTCTTGTCCCTGATCGAAAGGTCTATTTTATCAAATTCGGCTTCATCGGTCAATTCCTCGGCTTCATCCAGCACAAAAATATTGGCCTTGATTGACTTGAGTTTTGCGGTTTGGGATTTGGAACCAGATTTCAAGCCCCTGAATGATACGGCTGATCCAGTGGAGCCGCAATACACATCGTTTTTCTTTTGAGTAAAGTAGGGGTGGAGATTTTGAATGTCGATCTTTTCAGCAAATTCAAGTACTACCGAATCATTAGCCGCCGCCATTGTGTAGCGGGTGTACAAGATTCTTTGGTTGTGGTGCTCTGCCATAATGCGAGAGCAAAGAAGGGTAATAGCAAAAGATTTAGCAGCACCACGGCCACCAGATAGCAGGACGTAGCGAGTTTTTGGAGCTTCAAAAAGGGGGGCAAACTTTTCATTTACTCGGATTTCACCCATACTATTTTTGGAATGTCTGCCAATTCTGTGGTGCCTCCTATGGCTCCGATCTCAACCAGTTTTCTACCGTATCCCCTGCTTGCGCCCTTGGTTTCCAGGTACCATTTTATCAAAACGTTGTCGCCTTTTTCAATGGCTTTCATCAGGGCGTTTTCGGCTATGTCAATGTTTTCTTCCTGTAACCTCATTACTGCGTCTCGGTAGGCTTCGTCTTTCTCCATCCATCTGGCATGGGTCCCACGGTCAATTCCGGCCTTATCTGCTGCATATTTGATAATGCAGTAGTGTTCAGCCAGGCCCTTTAACATAGCCTTCTTTTGCGCTGCAATTGTCTGCTTACGTGACTCGTTAGCTTTTGCCCTTTCCTCTGGTGTGAATCCCTTTTTTCCCATCTTTATTGTCGTTTTCCTTGAGCTTATCAAGCCCACATGTTGAACAATAATACTTGCCCTTAATCCTCATCCATGATTCAACCATCAATTTGAGGTTGTTGGCTTTTGCTTGGCAGGTTGAGCAAGTGTACTGCTTTTCCTTTTCCATGCTGCTTTATTTTAGTTCTTGAAATTCAAACTCTGTTACCCCTCTCAATAAATAATCCCACATCTGCTCCAAGTACGCTTCCCCATGCTTTTGATACAATCGGTACTCTTTGACAAATTTATGATCCAAGTAGCCAGCCTTTTCAAACGCTTTGAAGAATGTGATTTTCTTGCGCTTGAATTGGTCGTAGCTGCGGTATTGGTAGTGGTTGAGGTATGCGCCGCCGTCATTCCAAACAGTTGTTTTTATGCCTTCAATTTCATGGTTTCCAATGCTGATATTCCAATCTGGATTAAAACGACCATAACACTTTTTGTGTTCAGGCTCAAACCAAGATACCCCGTTTGGCATAATGTTTTTGTATGGGTATTGCCCGTAAATATACCCGTCCTCAGTTGTGTTTCGATCCATGATCCACCCCTTGAGTGTTTCAAATCCTGTTGCGTTGAGGCACAAAAACTCGTCTGCATCAATCGGGAAAATCCACTGGTGACCAGCCTCAAGAGCTTTTGTTTTCAAGTAGTTGATAATATACCTCTGAGGGAAATTATCTTCATAGGCGTTGAGGTGATACGCTTGTTTGCCGCATTTAGCCAGAGTTGACACAGCTATTTCATGGGACTTATCAGTACTGTTGTTGTCGCACAAAAAGAACTCGTCAACCCCAAGCCCAGCCCAATGCTCAATACATTGTCCAATAATATCCTCTTCATACTTGAACATCATCAAAACCGCTATCATAGCTCATATCTTTTTCCAGTCATAACAATCCCCCACTCACAAACAGTTTTGTTCAGGGAATGGAATTTAAGGCCGTGTTGTTGAAAAAATTGAATCCAATCCTCAACGGGCTTGATGTTGATGTGCCCCCACTCTGCATCTGCTTCCGGTGTGGTGTAGTTGGGCGTTGAGGTGAAAAAGAAAAACTTCCCCTTTTCCGCTATTTGCTCCACCAGTGGGATAAGAGTTTCATTAGCGATGTGCTCAAAGACTTCAACGCTGTAAAAAGCGTCGTACTCTCCATCAATTCCAAACTGATCAGGAACGCCTAAGATGTAGTCTTTTGGTTTGATGCCCTTGGATATTGCAAAATCCCTTTCATATGGGTTGATGTCGTAGCCCTTAGCGTCGATCCCTACCCGCTTTGCGCCTTGCAGGAAAAACCCAAGCCCTGAACCGATTTCAAAGGCTGTCTTTACGCCCCGGTCATATAGCCACTGCGCGCCCTGTTGGTGAAGGTTTACAAGGCCGTGGTAGTGGGTGGTGGTGTACCCGCCTTTGACTTGGGCATCGAAAAAGTATTTGTGGTAGTCGTTGGTGTTGTAGTCGGTCATGGCTTGGTTTTGTTTCGCTGAGTGAAGTAATCGCGCTTGAGTTGACGAATAAGTTGAGCGCGTCCTGCTGACCTTCCTCCTGTGCTCAAGTTGTATCTTTGAGTGTCGGTCAATTCATTCAGTCGTTGCTCCTTGTTGAAGCTCTTGTAAAGCTGGTAATTGCTGTAATCGGGATCGCCTGTAACCTCTTTCTCAATTTGCGCGTGAATTATTTGCGGTATCTGGATTAGTTCGCTCAAGCTCTTGACCTCAATCTCCATCATCACCAACCCGTTCTCAAAGGTGTCAATTTCGAGGTTGTGGCCTTCGTACTCCAAAACGTAGCGCGTTTTTTTGATGGGCTTTTCATCTTGTGGATAGTTGTGGTAAAAGTCCTCTTTGGTGCAATCCTGCCAGGTTTCACGGTTTACTCCGTGGGAAAGGCGTTCTTTTTTGATGCAAAAGAAGAACTCTCCGATGCCATCGTGTTGTCTTCGATACCTCAACCAATCTTTGTAATACTGCTCTATCTGAATCACCTGGTTAAATTCCACCTTTGGCAATTCCTTTAGCAGCCACTTTCTTTCGATTTCAATTTCTTCCATCATGACTGCATCATTTTGTCGAGTAATTCAAAACGCTTTTGCTCCCAGCCCGACACCAAGTATTTTTCTTTCACGATTTCGACCATTGTAAGATACTGCTGAGAAACAACCTCAATAAAATCCTGATCGCCTGACGCAAAACCATCGATAAATCTTCCGATCTGATTCGGGTTTTTCCCGGCAAAATCCTTAAACTCTGGAAGGTCTGAACAAAGCGGATATGCGCCAGCCCAAACGGCCTCAATTCCCCCTATTCCAGACTTACAGCGGTTAAATTCATTGTATTCAAGGGGAACAATCAAAACATGCGGTTGTGCTCTCCTAAAGCTCATAAAGTAGTCCAGAACGCTTTTTTCGTAGGGCTTCACTTCGTATTCATCCAAAGACCCATACCACTTCGTATTCAATAGCCTGGGATCGTATCCCCAAAATTGCCACTTGATATTGTCGCGTTTGGTGAATGCCCATTTGTAAGCGAGTAAATCAGGCACGTGTGTTTCTGAACCCCTCCAATTTATCGTTACTTCGCCGCCTTGGTAGTTCCAAGCAGGTGGGAAAAATTCACCCAAAACAAAATCGTTGATCGCATTATTGACCGTGGCAATTGGGCACCGGATGAAGTTGAATTTGGAAATGTATTCGTTCAGCGGATCGGTGCTTACTGTGATGAGGTCAGCCAGACGCAAACAATTGTCAATGATCTTCAAACGGTCTTTATCGAAAAAGTTGTGCGCGCGGTTCAGTGGCGGTATCTCCCAGTAATTATCATCCAAGTCAATCCAGACTTTCAGACCCCACTTTGCAGCACGTTCAATCAGCTCGTAATCTTCTTTGGTGTGCGGTAGGTGGATGAACAGCGCATTGAAGCACGGTAAATTATTATCGTAAACGATCTGGCTTCCCCGGCCAATGATTTGGTGTGTGATCCCTGATCGTTGAACCATTTGAAGGATTGGGAGCACCCGATAAAACCACGGCGCTCTGCATTCTTCGTCTCCTTTGATCAATAGTTTTAAGCTCACTTTCGGTTCGGTTTGGTGGTTAAAATTCTAAGTCTTCTTCATCGTTTCGGAATCCAAGCGCCGGACTTTCTTTAGCCTCTAATTGACGCATGATTGAGCCGTTGAACTCTCGGAGGGGTACGCTTTGAATTTCAGCACAAACCTTTGCAGCGAGTTCCTGTGTGATCGGAGTGATTGAAAAAATAGAGTCGGGCGAAATAAGCTTTTCATGTTCTGGGATTTCCATTTCGGAACCACTATACATTCCAAACTTATTTCCTGGAACTCGGACGCTTAAAAATCCTTTCCCAGCGACTTGGGTTTCTTTTACAAACCCGGCAATTTTGTTATGCCCCATGATTTCAATGAAGGCCCAAAATCCATTTTGAAAATCCATCACTTTCGATATTTGATAGGTTAAAAATGTTCGTCAATCACCCACTTTACAGGAACTTTAAAGTCTTTCATCCCTGGTTCCCACATCTTCCTAAGCATCGGGTATAAAATGCCGTTAAATGCAGCCCCTGAGCTTCCAGACATAAAGGCAAAGTTACCCGATTTGTTGATGTAGGGCTTTGTTCCCGTCAGTGGGCACCCCTCAGTGTGAATAATGTCAAGCCCGGTATGTACTCGAATGTTGCCGTGAATAATCACCTTGCCCCAACGATCCACCCCCTTTACCATTTGCAGGGCCAAAGCGAAGTCCTGCTTATTTGTCTTGGCCTTTTCGTAGAACTTACCCATAAACCAAGGCACTAACCACCCCTCCCCCGCTTCTATTGCGGTGCTTCCTTTGATCTTATCCAGTGTCCCGTCCTGGTTCTGATCGGCTGCGGGCAAATCTTCCAGCAAAAAGAAAAGCACTTTACCCCCCGTTTCCAAGGTAGATAAAGTGCTCTTGCCTGTTTTTGCAATTCGTCTATGATGAAAGGTAATTTCCGTCATGGTGTTGATTTTCACCAAAGTTACGGATTTTGTTTAAATCGTACCCCATTTTCTTAAATCGCTTTCGGTCACAAAGTACGGGTCTTTAGGCATCTGCTTTGGCGTGTATTCCCTTTTGCCAGTCATTCCAGGCCGACCAACCAAGTGATGGGTTTGTGCTGTCTTAGGCATTCCAGTGATGCCGCTTTTATCATTTTTGAGTTTTCGGATTTTCATGCTCCTAGGTATCTGTAATTTGTGAAGTGAATTATTGCAAAAGCTTCCAGTAAATTGTATTGCTTGTTTGAAAACCAGCTTTCAAAATCATCGTATGCTAAACCGTCTTTTGCAGGTAATTCAACCATGTCTTGAACTCTGTACTCAACAAATGGCGTGTATGGTTTACCGTCCAGAAATTTCAAATCTTGAATGCCAACCCCATCTGCTGACGTGAGTTGTTTAAACTCGACTTGAGGGCTTCGATATGGCTTTCCCGACCAATACCGCAAGCTTAAAACAGCTTTACCTTCCTGAACTTCCGCAATTCGTTTTTGCCAAAGCTCTAAGTTTCCTCGGATGGTGTGGATTTTTTCACCACTTAGAATCTTTTCAACAAATCCAGTTTCTTCGCCTTTCCTTGGGTGGAATCCAGGGAAGAATTTAGAGACGGTTATTACATAGGTTTTCATGTTGTGAATTTTGAGTGTCAATTATTCGCCTTAAACTTCAAAGGCGTGTTCCAAATCTGTGCCTTGAGCTTTGCAAAGTTTACATCAATGGGTATGCCTTCCATGATGTACACCCCAACCTTTGGCTTTTTATCCACGGCTAAAATGGTTTTGTGGAGAATACCCCCGTTGACCCATTTCCAGCCGTCGTTTCCAAACACCGGGCTTGCTCTGAGTCCGTCCAGGATAAACTTTGTGCTCATGCCTGCAACGTTGTCATGGTCACGGCGCTTGTTCTCTTCATGCCAGACAAAGATAAGCGCACAAGCTTCTTCGACTGGTTTTACATTGTGAAGGAATGCATAATCACAAACCTTTTTCTCCCATTCTTCCTTGAGTGATCCGTATTTGTCTGGGCCCCATTTGCCGTAGAGTAAGCTTAAGACCTCGTTTGTGCTTGGCGGTTTACCTGGTATCTCAAAGTATTGAATCCTCTTCATCGTAGAGTTTGTTTAGGGCTTTAATGGTTTGCTTTTCTAGCTCCAAGGTCTTGACTGGGTTTTTGGTGTGTATCTTTTCCCAAACCTCCACCCGATCAGCAAGGACTTTCAAACGGTTTTCCTTGGAGTTCACATAATGGAACGGATCGCCAATCGCTGTTCTTGATTCGACAATCTTAATTTCACCCGCTTCTTTGGGAAAGATAGCCCTGAATGCCCAAACGAGCTTGCGGTCAGTGTTTAATTTTTCGTTCATGTTCAATTAGTTTTGCGGTTTCAATAAGCCATTTTGCAAGTTTTTCGGGCGTGTGTTCTCGTTCGGATTTTTTCACTTCTTTCAAGTTGTCGCCGTGCTTTCGTTTTGAGCAGGTAACGACGTACTGAATTGCATCTAAGGAGAGAGGGATAAGCGGTAATTTTGATTGCTCTACTCCGACAATGTAAAGCCAGGTTCTTTTACGGGCCTTGTGCCCAAACCATGATTGATCAATGTCGATGGTGTATCCTCCAAATTCATCGTGTCCGCTTCCAGGTCGTGGAAGTTCAGCGACTTTCCAGAGTTTTGAATAGGCTGGATGCTCAAGGATGCCGCCGTTTTGCCTTACTCGATCAATGGCATGAAAAGCGGTTTGTTCTTCTCCTGGTCGTGGCTTTGCGAAGTAACTGAGCTTTCCCCACATTCGGCATGGTGGATGTGCAATCACTGGATTTGAGCCGTCAAAATTCATGGCGTTGCGGTCAATGTCCCATACATCCAAACCCATGCTTTTGTAGATGCTGTCTTTTCGGGCAAATAAAACTGTGATCATTTCACCCGCTTTTTAAAAATTTCCAAATCTGAGACACACCAAGGCACCAACACAATTACGATCAGTGCAAAAGCAATTTTAAAAACGATGTTGAGAATCATAAGGTACAATTTTTAGCTGCCCAAAGTAGGGCAATGGTTATGAAAATATAAGTCCCCCACTCCACCGCGATCACAAAAAAAGCTCCAAATAAAGTGGGAAAAATCGCAATAAACCAAAATCTTTCCGTCCGGCCGCTACCTTCAAAACCGTACACCCTGGCCCAGCTCATTTTCTCATGTACCCATTGCTCCACCTGCCAAGCAAAAGGTATACGGATTTTGAAGATATAGAAGTCAAAACCTTTGTTCGTCTCATTCACTTGGCCCAGGCGTAACCCTGGACTCCCTGTTATACCAACTTTCACCGTCCATACGTACGGGAGGTTCCCCATTATGTACAGCCACTGTCTGGCGCTGGTATTGTTCCCACTTCGCTTCCTCCCTTTGAAAATGCGCCACTTGGAACCCAAAGAGCCTAAAGATTTCCGCTTCGGCTTTGGCGACAAACCCCGCATAGTCCCGGTCGGATAACTTTTCCGGGTCGTTTGCGATCTTGAGCGTTTGGCCGATGGCGTTTGTTTCTTCATGTTCTCCTAAGATGGTTCTACTCAAATAATCGTTGGCGCTGTCTAAGTGTTCCGTATTGTGCGGGTCTACGTCGTTGCCCAGGCTTCTAAGCCCGTGTACAAAAGCGGGAAGTATTTGGCATTTGTAGTACATGCGCCGCCAATTTTCTGGCTGCTTCGGTATTCCGGTAATGGTGATTTCAACGAGGCAACCACCAAAATGTGCCGCAAGTGCTTCTTTTAGCTGCTCTGCGGTTTGGCCTGAGTAGTTGCCCCGTCCGTCAATTGACGTTTGAAACTTAATCCTCTTGAGCATTCCCAGGAAGTCCGAACGTTACAAATGCTCCGTCTTCATCGCCTCCAAAAGGTAGTTCGCCTTGGTCTGGGTCGTAGTTGCTTTTGGCTTCCAGAAATTCGCGCTTCAACTCTAAGCCCTTTTCATAGGCTGATTTCATTTGCAGAGCGCACAAACTCAAAGCAATGGTTTTGCCCTGTTCGTCAAAGCTCAATTGCTTAGTAGTGAGACATGCGGTAATTTTGATGTTGCCCTTGGTTTGGTCAAAGGTCAATTTACACTGCATATCTGAGGCAATTCCATCAATTTCAACCCTTTGATTAAAGATAAATTCCTCTTTGGATTCCTGTGGGGCTATCAAGCCGCCGCCTTTTGCTTTTGCCATTTTGGTAAAGTTTATGGTTCGATAAAAATTTGTTTCGCTATTTCATCCAGTACGTCACACGCCCGTGCTTCAAAATTGTTCTTGTGAACTAAAGTCGTGGTTTTCATCGTGCCTATGAAAGATTCCGTTTTCTCAACCTTCGCCACCTTTTTGAATGGGTAGCTTTTAAATCCGGTTTTAAGGTCTATCCATCCCCCGTCTTGGTAGTATTCGACCATATCAGGATATTTGATGTAAAGGCGCTGGTGTCCGTGTTTTTCCCAAAGCGTAACTTTTGCCGATTTGTCAAAACGCTGTGCAATTGGGAGTGCTGTTGCTTCTACGTTTTCGACGGTTTTCATCTCAATTGAATGTAGTAAGGACGCTTGACCTGGTTGCCGTTGGTTTCAATAATTTGAAGCCTATTTGAAGAAAGGTCTAAAATTGCCCTCCCTGGTTTTTCTGGCCCTGGGTTATCAGGAGTCGTAAACCAAACATTCTTTTTCGCGTACTTCTGAATCAATGAAGCGGGTAAATCGTCGTGAACTGGAATGTAATCCCAATCGTTTTCTTTTACGTCAGTGCTTGGTGTTGGCTGCCTTTCGCGTGGTGTGCTTGGGCTTTCCGGTGGGATGATTTTAGAAACTCCATTGCCAAATACCCGATCAGTTTCTAGAATGAAATTCCCAGCAATGGCGATGTTTAATTTTCCTTTAATGAACTCGCCTTCAAAGCTGATTCCGTAACACATCCAACCAATGTAACTTGAATTTGGATTTATCCACCTTGGATCATCGATAGCCGGAAATTTTTCGGCAAAAATAGGAGAAACATCATTGCGCTCGCTCACCTGACTTTCAACCCACTGCATACCCTCACTTATCGCCATCCCAAGATAAGTAAAAAGCTGGGCCTTGTTGTCAATGTTTTCAGATAAAATTGAAGATAAAGCCGTCATTCCAGCTAAAAAACCGTGTTCGTAGGGGGTTGTGTCTTCGATGCCTTGGTGCTCAAGGTCTTCGATAAATGGTTTGATCAAAATTTCGGTCAACATAGTTACCAATTTAAAGGTATTTCAATTTGTGTTTCCTCTTTTTCATCGTCCAATGTAGCGTCATATTGAAACTCCGTGCGTTCCTTCACAAACCTGGTTAGCACCGTTCCTGGCTCTCCGTTTCTGAACTTAGCAATGATGATTTCAGCCAGTCCTTTGGTGCTGTTTCCGTTTTCGTCTTCAAAAATCTGGTAGTATTCAGGTCGATAAATGAAAGTCACTAAATCGCTATCCTGTTCAATTGCTCCACTTTCTCTCAAATCCGAAAGTTGAGGTCGCTTTGATCCACCTCTCATTTCAACCTGTCTCGAAAGTTGGGACACTTGAATGATGGGTACTTTCAACTCTTTTGCCAGTCCTTTCAAGTCCCTGGTCATGTCTGAAATTTCCTGCTCTCTGAACTTACCCCCGTTTTTCATCAATTGCAGGTAATCAATCAGGATAATTTGGCACCCTTGAGCTGCCATTGAACGGATTTTAGAAGTCACCACGGCAAAATCTGGACTGCCGTCATAGTACACAACCGAAAAGCTCTCGATAATCTCAGAGGCAGCCAGGAAACGGCTGTATTCGGCATTGTCCATCGTGGACGCATTGACCAACTTTGATAAATTCAGTTGGGCCTCTTGTGCCACCATTCGGAAAAACTGCTCTTCGCTGGTCATTTCAAAGCTGAACAGGCCGCATTTAATCCCCTCTGCTGCCATGTTGCGGATGATGGTCGTAACAAAACTACTCTTTCCCATGCCGGGACGTGCTGCCAAAGTGATCAATTGCCCTGGTTTAAAGCCCCCGGTTTTACGATCCAGGTTTGCAATGCCACATTTTAGCCCGGCGAAGATTCCCCCGTTGCGCTGCTCGTTGATCTGCTTTCGCGCTCCATTCCCTATTTGCTCCCCGGTCTTTTCCTGCTTTGAAGAAACGACACTTGAGATTTCAGATACCGCCTTTTGGGCATATTCCAGCACGTCAAATTCATCCTGTGTATCGTCATGGGCTTTTTGGCTGAGGTCGTAAGAAAACTGTAAAGCAGCCCGGCGCATTTCCTTTTGGCGCAAAATCCGGCTGTGGTATTCGATGTTTGCAGAACTTGCAATTTTATTGGACAATTCAACAAGCTCATAAGGGCTTAAATCGTCATCCAAAAAGTTCAGCCGCTTCAATTCCTCCGTTACCGTCAATAAGTCGATGGACATTATTTTGCGGTACAGGCTTTGCATCGCCAAATAAATCCGCTTGTGCCGATCCAGGTAGAAAGTATTTTCATTCACTCCGATTCCCAAAAGTACCGGATAGGCTTCTTTGTCGATCAAGCAAGCTCCCAAAACAGCTTCTTCAAGCGGGATGGCCTGGGGTGGAACTTTGCCAAAGACGAAGGTCGATAGCTTTTCTTCACGGGTTTGTATGTGCTGTTTCATTCTGTTTGTTTTTGCAATCTGGACAAAGACAAGTTTGATTCTTAATATTCACTTTCCACCCGTCACCTTTGGCACTTTCAACTACCGATTTTCTGTCTTTGTGGATATGGTTCCAGTACTTGACATAATGGGCGTTGTCGCATTCATCGCAGTTTAAGTAAAAAGTAAGCTCAGTTTGAATGTTCAGGCGCTTCATACTTTGTTCAGCTTTGGCGTTGGCAATACCCGGTCGTACTTAACCGTAGATTTCAGCTCTTCTTTACTGTATCGGATTTGGCCGTTTTGGCCGTCAGATTTGCCCCCCATCAAACGATCATACATTTTCCGCACTTCGCCCCAATCATCCCCGTTTTTGCACCACGTCGAAACTGTGAGCGCCAGGGACTTTATTTTTTGGCCGCGACTGTTCCGAAATTCGCGCACCGACCAGTATTCAATAAATTCTTTAATTTGGTTTTCGAGGACAGTAGCGACAATGTGCTTTTCAAATCGCTTGGATAGTCCCTTGTGCATTTCCGTCTTTACTTCTTCATAAAAAGAAGAAATGGTTTGTAGGATTATTTTTGGGGCATCATCGATGCTTTTGCTATCAGTACTATTATTTATCTTCTTTACTTTCTTTATACCTTTATATCGTTCATTTTCTGAACGACTTCGTTCATTTTCTGAACGACTTCGTTCATTTTCTGAACGACTTCGTTCATTTTCTGAACGATAATGATCGTAGAATTTTTTAGTTGTTTTCCTTTTTGTGATCCTTTTATCTCCGATAATCTCAAGCAATCCCATGCTTTCAAACTTACGATCAAAGGCAACTGCGCAACCTGCGGAAATATCAAAGTGCAATTTTATTTTACTGTATGGATCGCTGCACCATCCGTCACCATCAGGCCAGGATTGAACATGAAAAATATAGTCTAGGTAGGCATACTCAATAAGGGTTAGATTTAATTCCCTTCTGGCTGAGTGGTCAATTTTTGTGAACTTCCATTCCATTTTCAGAGCTTTTTAAAATGAAAATGCCCGGCTAAAGTAGGAGCGCCAGGCATTTCGTAGAATCATAATCTCATGAAAAATGGAATGCGGCCAGGCTCCTACCTCTGAGCGCATTCATTGACACAAATATAAAAACTTATTGGGAATCAGGCAAGTTTAACGGCCTGTAAATTTCAATTACAACGTCGGTTTCTTCCTGCTTCAATCTTTCTTCCAAAACCAGGACTTTGTTTAGGGCTGCCTCAAGCCTTGTTAACGCCATATTCAGCGCATCCCTTGTATTGCCTCCGTTTTCGGCAATGAATTGGTCTATTTGTTCTGATACGGTCATAGGTTCCAGGTTTTTGGAGCGTTTAAAAGTTTGGTTTTCCCATTCTCTAAAGCAGTTCGATATTCATTTTTTCGGCTGCCAAAGTATGTTTGTACTTGTAAATGGTTTCCTTCAATCCAAACCGCCAAGCTTTCGGAATCATTCAACCCATAATCACGGGCTTTGATTTGGAATTTAGCAGAAAGCTGAGCAAGCGCGTGGACTTCTCCGTTTACAGATATTCCACAATGAATGGTTTTTTGCATTGGTTGTTTCATCGGTTGTGAATTTTAAAAGTGCCGGGCATTAAACCCGGCTCCTAAGTAACTTACTACCCTTAAACAAATTGTGGCCTTACTCGACGGGTTGGCCGCCCCGTTTTATTTTAAAGGCTTTCGAGTTGGTTTTTGACAACCATTACTTGCCCTTGTAGCTGCTTTAGTAACATTTCCAGGGCTAGTTTTTGGCTGGTCTGGTACTCGCTCCATTCGGTATCAATAAAGCCTCTGTGTAGGTGCTTTTCGGTTCCCGTGGTTGTGGCATAAAGTCTCCAATCGTTCCCGTCGCAATCGCGCTGTGGTGTGCGGTGGAGTACTTCGGTTCCATTAGCTTTTATCCAGTATACTTTTTCTGGGAAGGTATCGAAAAAGGATTTGATGATGGTTTCAAGGTCTTCGGTGCCGAAACAATCGGCTTCGAGCATGGATTGATAAGAGCGAGGCACGGTTTGTTTTTCGCCATAAAAATCGAAAGTTACATCACAAAACCCTTTTTCAAAATATTCTCCCTCTGGAAAAAATCCAAGGTTTTGTGCGGTTTCAAAAAAAGTCTTTAGCTCAATATCTTGGATGATTTCTTTGCCTTCGCTGTCTTGCTGGATCAGGTGGCAGCATTCGCGGTTGATGATGTTGAGTGAGTAAGTCATGTTGTGAGAGGTTGAGCCGGGTTTCCCCGGCGTTTGAGTTAAAGATATTGCCCGTAAGCGTCTGGAAATTCATCGTAGTAACCATCCCGACCATTAAGTATTTGGTCGTAGCTTTTTGTAATTTTTATATCAGCAACGGCTACATTTTCAACGACCAAAGATGATTCTGCTTTTTCAATCTGAGCTTTACCAATTTCAAAAGCCAGGTGCCAAGGCAAGAACTCAAACCCTTGAGCCTCTAAAGCATCGTGTGTGCTTTCGTCTTTTCTTGAGACGGCTACAAATCCACCTTCTTTTTGGAAAAAAGTATCGCCTGATCCGTTCTTAAAAGCTGCTTCAATTGTAGGATAAGTTGTCATTGTGAATTTGTTTTGCTGTTAATGATACACAAATATACATACACTTATATTAATGCACAAGTATTCGTCAAATTATTTTCAAATTATTTTTCAGGACATAAAAAAGGGCTGTCTGAAAAGACAACCCCAAGTACACTCAGTATTAAAAACCATTAAAAATATCCTTGCTCAACGAGGTAAAAGTAACACTGTTTTGTGGCTATTACGTCGTTTAGGGCGTTGTGAGCGCCTTGGTTTTCGACTCCACAGAAAGCGCAAAGTTCAGCGAGGGACGGCAATTTGTACCCTCCCCTGCCAATGTTTGGTATTTTGCAAATTTTGGTGCTTTGTTGCTTGGTGCAGAATAGTTTGTTGCTGTGGCAGATCAGGGATGTTTGAGGATAGCCAAGACGCATTTGCTCACCTGAGATAATACCAGTGTCAAAACTTGAGTTGTGGAAAACAACCAGGTCAGCAAGTTCTGTCATTGTCGCAAGTTGGATCAACACCATTTGAATGTCGTTCCCTTTAGCCTGGGCTTCCTGGGTGGTGATGCCGTGAATGTTTGAGGCTTCCAATGGGATTTCGTAACCATCGGGCTTGATGATGTATTCATTTTGCCCTAAGATTTCATCACCACGAACCAGGGAGAACGCCAAAGATACCATCCTGGGCCATTGGTCGTACGGTGCTTTCCAGTTGGTTGGTAAGCCCGTGGTTTCGGTGTCTAAAAACAAGATTGTTTTGCTCATTTTTTAGGTTGTTAAAGGTTAAAAAATCCGTCCCAATTAGGGCTCCAAAAATCGTGGCTCTGCTCCCAATTTCCATTAAAAACGCAGTCCTCGAACTTATCAATCACATTCCCTACGTACTTCATCCAGTGTTGTAAATCTGCATCCCCTACCCTAACGGCTCTGAAATGGCAGGTACGATCAAAGAAAAGTAGACGGGCCTCATGTACCTCAAGCCCGTGGGCATAGATTGCAAGTTGTTGAAGTAGCAATTCTTCCCTGATCTTGTAGCGTATTTTGCTTTCTCCGGTATCTGGTGCCATTTTTAGATCCGCTACCCACTCACCAGTTTTGGCCATGTCGGCAAACCCCAAAATATCCCAACCCTCAAACTGAAACGTGATTTTGGTTTGGAATTGGTCAGCCTCTTCTAGTGTGTAATGAAATGGCTGATTGCGGCGCATTTTCTGAACCAGCTTTTCGGCTTCGTTGTAAAGTGCCTGGGTGATCTTGGAACGCTGTTCGCGCTCCATCATTTCCAGTGCCAGGGCTTTGGCTTCTCCGAAGTTTGCAGGGCATTGAATACCCCAAAGACTCAACCAGGCCGCAGCCCCTTCTTTACTTGTAAGCTTTGCCCCTTCTGGTGGAAAGTAAAAATGTTTGTCGAATGTGTCCGGCTGTGTTACCAAGCAGTCTACCAAGCTCCCGAAAATCATTGCGGGTGTTGGTTTGAACTTGCCCAACTTGTAGGCAATAAAATGCCGTGGTGATCTGCAAAAAGCCCTAAGTGACGAAGGGCTTAAAGAGATTTCACGGGCTTCTACTCGCTCAATGAAGGCTGCAATTTCAGAGCTTGAGAAGTCCAGGTTTTCGACAATTACTTCGTCGTTAATTTCCTCCACTGCTTAGTAGTTTTTCGCGTTGCTTTAATTCCCCTTTGCGGAGGTTGAACATCTTCACCAGTCCAGTAGTACCCGCCAATTCCCATACTTCTCCAAGTTCTTGAATGCTTTGGGCTTGTTCGATCATTCCAGATACCCGCTTCTTTTCATCAATGCCAGCGGCTGGTAAATTGATACCGTCTACCCTCTTGTCAATGTCCCGGTTAAGGTCACGGCCAAAGGTACGGCCAAGGCTGCGTGCTGCGTTCTTGGTTGCCTCTGCTTTTGCGTGTGGGTAATCTTTCGCCAGCGTGTTACTGATCTTCGCGTCAACGTCAGAGGGCCGCGCTGGGACTTTCTTTTTGTTGACTGCATCCCAATCGCCCCGCTGCTGAATCATTGCGGCCCCGGCTCCGGTACGGATCACCCATTGATTCATGGGGTAGAAAAAAACGTGAAGCTCCAAGGTCATGCAAACTTCATTCCCGATCACGGTAGTTTGCACGTTTTCCGTTTTCCAAAGCCCGTGGAAAATCTTGTCCAATTTGGCCTCAATAAAGCCAATAGGGACATATAGCCGCCCGTCTTGAGCTTTGACCTCTTCGGGCTTTGGTTCTTCTTGGAGCGTGTATAGAAGCTCCTGTAAAGCATTGTCCATTGTTGTGAGTTGTGAGGTTAAAAATTAGGCTTTCGCTTTTTCTGCTTCAAGGGCTTCCTTTTCCTGCTGCTTGCGCTCTACAATACCTGCGAAATATTGGTCGCAAGTATCTTTGCCAACGTATTCGATCACGTGGATAATGATTTGTGGGAGCGTTGGATACTTACCAGTAGCGGCCCACATTTGCTTTTGGTATCCCTTGATAATGGCCATTGTTGATTTTGGCAAATCCCAACGGACGTTGGTTGTCTTTGGGGGATTGAGAAGGTTTTCGATTTGTGACATTGGATTGGTTTTAAAAAGGTAAATCATCAAATGATTGAGCAAAGGTTTCCTCATTATCAGAGGTTGACAAAACTTCATCTTGCACAGCGGGTTTAGGTGAACCAGTTTTTTCGGTAGATGATGGTCTATTTAAGCGCCAGGCATTTAGGTTGATAAAATATTTGCCGTCCCATTCGCGGCCACGCAAATCAAAAGATACTTGGATTTCTTCGCCCTCCGAATAAGCATCAATCAAGTCGCATCTATCTTGGGTGAGTTGAAATTTTATCAACTGTGAGTACTGTCCATTTTCGAGTTCAATTACAAACTCTCTGACTTGCAAGATGCGCGATTTGTTTTCAGAGGGAAAGACTTTGTGAAGCTTTCCTTGGATTTCAAAAGACTTTGATTTTCCCATTTGATTAAAGTTTATAGCCGGGTTTCCCCGGCATTTGGTTATTTAAGGTAATCGGGCATTTCACGGGTTGTGCCGTCGATTGCTTGCATAATATCCCAAGCAAGTTCGCTGTGGATTTTGTTTTTCGCCGCATACTCAGCAGAAGTATAAGTTCGCTTTTCGGAGAGTACTTTGTCTTCCATTTTTTTGTGCTTCTTGAATCTAGCAACAAATCCAGATGTAATAATTCCGTGTTTTTTTATCACGGTTAAGCATTTTAAAATCTCATTATTTGCGATATGTTTTTTCGCAACATTTTTCCAATTTTCCATTGTCGTTTATTTTGGTTGTGAACAATGCACAAATATAAATACACTTATCGGCATACACAAATAAAAATGCACAATTATTTTTAGCACTGATTTAATATTTTTTAATCTGTGATTGGATCGAAAGTTTGATTTATTGTGTTTTTGCACATACATTTGTACTTAACGGATTTTTCTAGGATTTCTCTAGGATTTTCTGAGGGGTTTTTCTAGGATTTTTACACGAAAATTTAACGGAAAATGAGATCAAGAATTTATCTTTCACACGCCATTTGGCTTTTTGGAGTTTACGCCTTTCACGTCACAATGGCTTTCATTAAAGGGGACTTTAGTAACCCGTGGAGAATATCAATGATGTTCCTTTGGGCCGCCTTGATTTATGTAAGCTGTTTAAACCAACTGCAACGATGGGAAAAATAATCAAAGCTTTGACGTGGGTAAAAGGCAAGTGGGTAGACTTCTCTTCCCTTGGCCGTATGACTCACTCAAATTTTACCCTGACGGCCAACAAACAAGTGGACTACCTGATAAGCTCGTTTGCAAGTGCTGCGGGTTGGGTAGTTACGATCATCACGGGGTTGGGGACTTTCTACATCGTTGACCAGGAGTTGGCCAAATACGGTACGCCTCAAATTGCGTCCTGGGTTGTATCGGGTTTGATCGCTGGTTTTATGTGGTGGTTGACTGATCGGACGCTGGGGAACCTGATTGAAAAATTTGTCCATGACGTAGTCGGGTGGATGTTTTGGGCGCTGTCTAAGAGCTACAGAAGCAGGCAGGCAAAAAAATCAATTCCATCAAAAATCATTTACTTTTTAATAACTGCGCTTTTTGGAGGGTTGATTTATTTTGTGTACGCCATCGATGGGAAAGCCGTGAAGGTCATCCAAGCCCCGGTGGCTGAAACATTCGTAAAGGACACCACACGCAACCTTCAAGCAGAAACAGCAGCCGTTCAGGGGCTTACTCAAGGCGAAATTGACAGGCTATCTAAGCAGATTCCAGCACTTCAAACCAAGATTGACAACGCTTTTTTTGCTGTGCTAAATTCTCCAAGGAATAGCCATTTCAAAAAGGACTACAAAAAGGCAAAGGGTTGGGTTGCCCAGAAGTTGGAACCTCAAGTAAAGGCGCTCAAGGCTGATTTAAAAGCTCAAAAAGCGATCCTTGAGGCTAGGTACAACGCACTCACAGACAACCAGGCCAAAGCCGTTGCAGCCATTACGGACGAAGTAACGAGCTTTAATGAACGTGAATCGGGTAGGGCAGAGGCCCAAACTGGTTTAATCGTTGGTCTTATCTTTGCTCTGGGCTTTTGGGCAAAGGTGCTCTATGGTGTTGCCGTCGCTATTCGGGTGCTGTGGTACATGGCAGAAACAAACGGCGGGGCCGATGTCAATGGAGATGGTCAAGTAACGCAAGCAGACATTGGCGCATACTACAACAACCCCCAAACCTCACAACAAACAAATTTTCCGCTGGGGGGTTAGGATCGTCACCTGGCACCCCTGATTTTATGGCTATTGACGACCAAATTGATTTACTCTTATCCTTCATGAAATACGCCACAGAAGGCGAAAAACAAGACCTCATATTTCAGATTGATCTATTAAAATCATTCAAGAAATATGAACATGAACCGTCAGGAATTGGAGGCTAAATTAGCCGAACTCGAAAGCGATTTGAAATTGTGGAACGCAGCACTATCCAGAAAGTTGGAAGACAGCGTAAGAAAAACCACACTCGCATTTATTCAGAAAGGGGAGGCGTTGCGCACTCAATACATAGAAGCTTTAGCCGATCAGGTTCCAGGTCGTTTGCGTGGCCTTGGGCACCAAATCGAGACTGAACGCCGGGCGATTGAGTACCAGGGCCTCACAGGTGAAATAGAAGTTACTTCACCAGATAACACATCGTTCTTTGCAAAAGTGACCTTTGGGGACAAAGAAGGGAAGTATCCTGAAAACTACATCAAAGGCCGCATTGCTTCGAGCATGTCCGACATTTGCGATACTGAACACTTTAAGGAAAGGCGATTGGTTGACTTGTACGACTCAAAAGGATTTCAAACCCTGTGTGTCTGGATTGAGGCACTACGGAAAATCAAGATTGAGAAGTGCAAAATCTTCGGTGTGCCTTTCGATGAATTGGAAATTGGGGACGTGTACAAAAAGCAAGTGCGCTCCAATGCTCCAAGGTCAGCACTTTTTACAATGGCAGTGAGCCACGTACTTTGGAAGCTCAAGCAGCAACAAACAGCGTAAACAAAAAAAACCAGCGCCACGAATGTGTGGCGCTGGTTGAATTGACCTAAATTTACTGAATTGCTATTCTTCCAATCCAAGGCTTTCTAACTCTGAAAGCAAAATATATCTGTCAACCATTTCGGAGTCATAATCGTGCTCCGATAGTTTCACCCAAGGTTGGGTATCTTCAATTTCGATGTAGCCAATATAAGGGCGATTACTTCCAAGCCTTGCCAAAACCATGTCTTTTGGCGGGTTGCTTTTGTCGATCTTCTTCCAGTTCATTTTGATATGGTTTAAAATGGTAAAATATCCTCAATACTCTCAACTCCGTGCGTTTGCTTAATCCGTATGATGCTATTCGCATACTTCACAAATTCGGTAACGTCCAAGCTAACATCGATGATATCGGAGTCTTTCAATTTGCTTATGTAGTCTTTCAAGAACTTTTCGTGTAGGTCGTTTTCGTGGCCTGGGTAAAGCTCTTTGCAGATTGCTAGGGCTAGGTTTTTGGAGCCTTGGTTTAGGTTGCCCCAATCCACGCTTTTAAGCACTAGGTCTTTCCCGTTAAGGCTGTATTTTACCGATCCGGTATAGGAAGATGAAAGGTGGAGGTAGATGTATTTTCGGTTGCTCATCTCCAATCTGATTTTGCAGTACTTATAGGGTATTGATCAAATCGAACCGCCTCACCTATCTTGTGCTCAGAGAAAGAATTAAAAACTGAAATCTTACAACTGTGCATGTATTCCACCATTTCTTCGGGTGTTTCAAATTCCTTCACGCGCCATTTCTTCCAAGACTTAGGAAGGATATAGGCAAGGTTGCCAGTTGTTTTGTTTTGGTATAGCTTTTTCATGGTTGTGAATTTGTTTTTGCTGTTAATAATACACAAATATAAGTGTATCCGTAAACATACACAACTTTTGACCGATTTATTTTTCAAAAAAAATAGGGTAGCGGATTTTACCCGCTACCCCGTCGAACCGAAAGTGATCAAATGGCTTTAAGCTGCTTTTGAGAGCGTCAGCGTTGCCGTGGTTCCGTTCTTCATGGTCAAGTTGACAATCTTTACATTGTCGTGCTCTTGAACGGTGATAACAGAAAGCACGTTTGCCGAATTGCCCAAAAGCGCATCCCATCCAATCCCCAAAGCCTCGGTCAAGAATGCGACCAAATCAGAGTCAAGGCCGGAATTTTCCAGGTTGCCGGCTGCAAATTGATTGATGACCAAATCTTTGGTTTCTGGCTTTCGGAACTCAGAATCAAGGTAGGCAGAAATTTGTTCGTCGTTGGGCGCAATCGCGTCAGTAAGCAAAAACGAAATTTGTTCGGTGGTGTCCTTGAGATACTGGATCATGGCCCGGTTGTACGCCTGCTTGATTTTGTCCACTGCTGGTTGAAACAGGTTGAAGAGGAACGGGGTCATAAACTCATTGAGCCACTTTAAAAGTCCTTCACGCACTTGTTTGGCGTTGTCGGTGATTTCGTCCGACATGAATTTTACGATTTGCAGCATGACACTAGCCAGGTTCACGGTCAGTATTTCTTCTGGTGAATCATCCGGCAACCGTTTTGCCAATGCGTTCTTGGTGGTGTTGATTCCAAGGTTGGCCAACATAGTGAGCCAAAAGGGCCATGCCTTTTCTTTAAGCTCTTTCATTTGCTTTGAAAAAATCATTTTTATCTACTTTGATGGTTAAGAAATAAAAAAGGAGGGTTGCCCCTCCTGAATGATTATACGTAGGTTACAAACAGCGTTCTATGAGGGCAAGTCGCCACGGCTCAGGGTAGATCGTGTGGTGTCAAAAGTTACAGCTACAAGGGTTCCTGATCCGTAGTGGCTCACAACACATTCATCAGCGTCAGCAGTGACTTCAATCACGGTGTCCACTTCATCTTTTTGGATTTCTTCCAGGATGGCCCACTTGATCAAATCACCATCAGCTTTGGGGATGGTGAGTCCGGTAATTGTGCGTGTAACTGCATCTTTTCCGGTGTATTCAAAGCCCGTGAAGTTGGTACGTGCCGTGGTGGTTACCGTTGCCGTGTCTTTTTGGCCTGTGCCTGGGGTATCGTAATCCTGAACCCGTGCGGCGTTGGTGTTGAGAGCGTCAGGGTTTGCCCTCCATTTACCTGCATTATCGTATGCACCCATGTTTTTATTCTTTTGTTGTTTTGAAATTCCATTTATCACCGTCAGGATGTGGGCAAGTGGTATCAATTACCCGCCCCCTGGTGAGGCTGAAAAAAGAGTTTGTGCGGCCCTTTGTTTCAAGTGGGCAACCGCAAATGGTGCAGCCTTCCAACTCAATCCCCAGGATGTAGACTTTGCCAAAATTGGGACACTGCCTACAAACCTCTGACCGCTTTTCAAAGGTGGCATCATCCGCAAGGGTTCCACCCAATTGCACAATCTTCAAAATCGTGCTTTCCACAAATTTATGCGAACTTGTATTGGCCACGTTGGTAACGATTATATAGTTTGACGTTTTTGACTAAACCGCAGCCGTCGCAATCCTCAGAGGTTCCAAAATCAATACCCGAAAAACAGGCGTTGTCCTGGTCAGCCTTGAGCCATGCGACCATGTTGGAATAAATCATCAATCTTTCGCTTTCTAAAGCGGCTTTTAGACTCGCTACGCTGCTTTGATCCGCTGGTTGATAAGATAGACCATTGAACTGCAAAACGCCCTTATCGCTGATTATAGCCACTAAAGAGGGTAGCTTCTTGATCAGTACGCAGTAGCTCAGGTATGGGGCTAAGTAATCACAATAAAGCTCGTTGTATTTGGCTTGGCAGTCTCCATCCTCGAAAATCGGTGCCAACTCCCAATCATCTACCGTTGTCGGTATCGCGTCGGTGGTGGTAAGTGCTCGGTAAACTTGTAGGCTTTCATTGATCCAGTACATTACCAAATCGCCTTCGTTGTAGGTGGTTTGGTCATCGTACAAATCGGTTCCGGTATAGTCAACCATTGCCGCAAGCAAGGTTTTTCGGTAGGCATCGCCCAGGCTATGGCGAAATTCGTACATCTCGATGTGGAAAATCTCCCTGAATGTACAAGGGTTCCCAGGTAGTTGCATTGACGTGTACTTTGGTACGTCACGGGGTTGAATCAGTGTTTTCATATTCCTACTGTCACGTTTGCGGCGGGTGCCTGGTTGGTGAGTGATTGTACCAATTGCTCAATGTTGTCCAGTAGTTTTAAACCCAAATCTTGCTCAAGTTCCGGTATTTGGCTAAGTACGCCATTGAGCACGGTTTCCCAAAATGCTTGATCAGGGGCAATGGTTCCCGCCCTCATGATCAAAAACAAATCTTTGAGCATGTTCCCGCCAATGCCTGATGGTGTTTTGGTCAGGTTTAAAAGGTCGGAAAAGTACCCATTTACTGAGGCGATAACCCGACTGCAACGGTCGGTGCTCCATGTGTTGTAAGCCACATCGCGGTTTAAGTCCAATTTAATTGGCGTTGGTGGCTTGGCCCCTGCTGGGTATTCCATACCAAAGATTGAACTGGTTTCCTCAAAGCTGCCTACGTTGGTAGTGATCATCCGAATGCGATCCATGTTGCGTTCAAAAAGCCCCTTTCTTTTGGCTCCTATTCCGGTGCTTCCAACTTCGTATAATTCCTTATTTTCAAAATCTTCCATATCGTAATTCTCAGGGCTTGGGCCTTCCATTGCAATCAGGAGCTTTGTAACTATATCGGTGCTTGAAACTTTGGCGTTGAGTGTTTCCTGATAATACTCTGCATACATCGCCATGAGGCAAGATAATTGGCGGCTACGACCATACACGCTATTGGGCTCGGTGCCGCTTTCATCCATAATGTGTACCAAGGCATATTCAACGCCATTGTCTTTTTTTGACCAAATAAGGGCATCGCCAGGGCGTACAGCTTCCAAGATCTTCCACTTTTGGGTGTCCCTCATTTTCTGGATGTCGGTAATGTATGGCGATACAAGCGCAAAGTTTCGCATTTCTTCCCCCGGCTTCGGAGTCAGGTAAGCACAGTTTAGGTAGTGCTCTGCGTGTAGCTTGTATTTGGTCACACCCGCAACCGTGGCCCGTTTAATGATCAGCCAGGCGTTTCCGCTTTCGCAGTAGTGGCGGTTAAGGTTTTCAGCAGTAGAAAGGATTTGATTAAGAGGTAGACCCAATTCTTCAACCCGATCTGAGTACGCCTCTTGAGTTGCCAGCGGGGTTTCGGCTTGGTTTTCCTGGTACAGTCCAGGCCTTGTGTTACTTCCTATCTTGGTTCGGCTCCCAAAGGTGAACTTATTTTTGGCGTTCATCGTGGAGTTAAACGTAGGCGAAAGGCCGCAAATCTCACGAATCAACTGCAAAAACAAAGTCCCTTCTCTGGGTTCGTTGCCAAAGTAAGGGATAATGCCAAGTTCTTTGTACTGCTTTTTAAGCTCTTCAATGTCAGGGCTTGCGGGTATTGGGCTTGCCAGCCTTAATTTTACGCCCCTGCTGATTGTCGTACTCATAGATTCGTGTTTTGTGGCCCCGATGGAAAAGGATTTCGTACTGTTCTGGTGTTGCTTCTTGCACTGTGTAGGGTAGGTCAGGAGGTGAGGGTACAACCTCAACGGCGGCCCCCACTCCTACTTCAACCCCATGAACCCTAATTCTTACCGGGTTTGCAATGCAATAAGGCGTTGGCCCGTATGTTTTCATCGTTCAAATGTTTTGACTTCGGCCTCTGTCGCAAGCGGCGTAACAAAATTCCTTACATCGCAGTAACGAACACCCAAAGACCCGCCCCCAGTTTCTCCACAAATTCGCTCTATTTGAAACTGCATTCCGTGTTTTGAAAGTTTGGTTTTGAGTTCATTTAGTAGGAAATGTGCGGCCCATCTGACCGCAGTTTCATTATCGTCATTGATACGAAGCATAAAGCCCCGGTTTGCTGAGAAGTAGCCATAAACAACGTTCATAACTTCGTCCTGGCTCCACTCGTAGCCGTTGGTGTAGACTCGGATTGAGATGTTTGAAAGCTTCGTTGTTTGGCTCTGCGTTTGCCCCTCTACTTGCCAGTACATAAAAAGATTGTCGATTGGTGGCATGGTGTATGATTTCCACTCGTAGTATGGCTTTACGGGGTTTACCGATCCGGGTAGAGTCTTAAATCCAACTGAGGGAGAAAACCCGGACCTGGTATTGTTCGCGCACCAAACAGCACATTGCAATTCGTACACCATGCCAGATTCAAGCCCTTGTACTACCTGGTCGTTTGTGGCCCATTCGGTAGTTTTCCAAGTCGTTAAGTTGATGGGCTTATATCTGAATTGGTAAAACTTTGCGGGTACTGAACAGTTAAGAATTGCACCGCTGGAGCTTACACTTTTGGCACTTACTTGGGCCGTGGTTGGTGCTGTGCATGTTGGCGTTGGATCAGGTGGAGGCGGTGGACTTGACCCCAGGAGTTTTGAAAATAGATGGTAGCCAAAGCCGTTGTTTTCGTCCCTGCCTGTTGGCGGCAAATCCTGGGCATTCGTGCGCATGTGTGCAATTACCTGGGCCGCGTTCCAACTCGGATTAATAGAAGCCACCACAGCGGCAATAGAAACAGCGTGAGGCGTTGCCATACTTGTACCACTCCAAGCGCCATAAGTTTGATTGGTGAGCGTAGAAAGGATGTTTGTTCCTGGTTCAATGGCCCAGCTTTCAGGCCCCCAAGTAGAATATGAATCCTTTTCAATTGCTGATGCTGTTTGTCTGCCAGCTGCTATGGCGTAGTTTTTTGGATAGTTGCCAGGATAATTCACACCACGCCCTGAACTGTTGCCATTGGCACAAAACACGATGATGCCAAGCGCGGCGGCTTCATCGAATATCTGGTTTAGTGGAGCGTAACCCGTGGTGCCACCTCCCAAAGAATAATTCCAAATGCAAAAACCGCCTTCCTCAATACGGCGGCGGCAGTCTTCCAAGTCGGCTTTGGCGGCGTTGTAAATATCCACAATGGAACCGCTGCCGTTGTTGGCTAGGACTTTGTAGAACTTGATTTTTATTTTGCCAGCGTCAACAAGTCCCGCCGCGGGTGCAATCAAGCCGCCTTGAGGATTTCCGGCAATGGTCCCGCCTACGTGGGTCGCGTGTCCGTGACCGTCAAGCAGGCCCCCGCCTTCACCACTGACAAAGTTTTTCCCAAAAAGCGTAACACCTTTAAGATCGTTGTGGTCAGGCAGGCCCGTATCAAATACCGATACAAAGATTTCTCGTTTGGCTGCTTTTGAAATGGCTTCACGGTATGCGGCCCCGCCAACGAACTGAGCGCCCCAAGACTGTGCGGCCTGGGGATTGACAACGACATTGCGCACAAAGACCGGGCTTTCCCCAGGCAATACCCCGATAAACTCAGGATCCTTTGCATTCTCCTTGAACTCTTTAACCTCTCGATCAAAGGCCCGGCGCATTTCTTTATCGCTTTGACCAAAAACAAGAAAAGGCCATAAGGCCAACAAAATTAAATACTGTCTCATTTGGTTCTTTTTTTGAGGATGATCATTCGGTGTGGTGCATTTTCTTGGCCACCAAACCAGCAATTTATTTCACGTCCTATCTTGCCTTTTTTGCCGATGATGTCAGGCATGGTAAAACTATTCTCCGCAACAACTCCACTTGCTTCAATGGTTTCGTAAATGTTGCCCGTGGAATAGTTGGGGATCATGGTATAGGTTGCGACCTGGTTAAATCCTATCGCGTTCACGGGGTCGGTGTGGTGCACAGCAACGCCCTGGGAGTGATGGTAAAAAGTGAGTTCGATTTTTCTGGACTCGATCCCATATCTCCACCCCATCATGCAGGAGTTTTCCCGTGCTCCAAATTCTTCAAAGCTCCACCCCCCGGCTTTGTTGTAGTCGTATTGGTTTTCCTGTATGGTGCCGTCGCTATTGTAGAAAGTGTACTTGCAAGAGCTGTCAAACATCACCTGAATCTGGAAAATCTCAGGGTATTTTCCGAACTGTACCGCAGTGGGATCGCTCCGATGCCAGCCTTTTGGATGGGTGTAAATCTTCCAGTCGTGATCCATGCGGGTAATGGAGCACGAAAACAGAAAGGCGGCTATTGATAAGAGTACGATTATACGCTTCATTCGTCCGTTTTTTTAGAGGTGTTGGGTAAAATCCGGTCTTTAACCTTACTCCAAAGGTTCACGCCCGTCACGGTTTGGACATTTTCGGAGATGCTTTTGAACTCAACTGCTGCGCATAGGATGCTTGCGAGGTACAAAATCGGTTCATCTACAGGCAACCCGCTTAAAAATATTCTATCCATAATGAATGCCGCTGCCATGAGGTAGAAGTAAGATGCAATTTTACCCACTGAGCGCCGCATACCCTTGCTGTTGATGTCTTCGCCCCTGTGCCTTGCTGCTTGTCTACCTGTGCGCATATCGATCACCACAAGGACGCAAACGGCGGCAAACGGCGGCCATGCAGGGGCAATAAGCCCAGCGACAAAAGTAAGTGCCCAAATAATCCCAGGCCATAAGCCCGAAAACATGGAGTGCAACACATCCCCAATTTCAAGAAACATTTTTGCAAGACTAACTCTCATAGATTTCATAGTTGTCGGGGGACTTATTACGAAATTTATTTAAAGCCTAGATTTTCGATTGCGAACTTGTCCGACTTCAACACCTGCAATGTCCGGTCAAAACTTACCCATCGGCCCCGGTTGCCTTGAATCTTGTAGATCGTGGTTTTGTTTCCTTTGGCGGGTAGGTCGGTAACTTCAATCCTGGCATCACCCCAGAACTTCATCGGGTAGTTTTGCGCAGCTTGACCCGTTCCAGTTCTGATCACTACTTGCCCGTTTGGCCTTCTCAGGATTTGGCAATCTACGGTTTTTACGGTTCCGTCTACGTTGGTTCTGAGTCGGTAGGCCCCAAATAGCGAATCACTCGCTTCCTTCTCAGCTTCTTGGAAAAAGTCTTTGGTGGTGGCTCGTTTGATTGCGGTATTGATTCGTTCGGCTTCGCGGTCGTAACTGTTTTGAGCAATGAGCCGCGCCGCTATTTCTGCGAGTTGCCGCCCTGGATCAACTACCAACGTGTTTTTGTAGAAGTTTACCAGTGTTGCCGTGTCCCTTGCTGGGATGTTTGCGCACGGGTTCTTTTCATCCCATCCCACGGGTTTAGCGTCCAATGAAACGACTTTTCCCCTTAATTTTACTTGGTAGCCAACCCACCAAACAACGCTGTCACACTGGTTTAGGTCGGTGTAAAACCAAATCGAATCTTTTACAAAACTGTCTTGGCTGTATGCAAAGACTGGCAATAATGCCAAAATGATCACTTTTAGGAATTTCATGTATTTCTGTTTTAGTTACTGTATCGATATTTGTAAACCCCCGAACGAAGCCCCGCCCGGATGTGTACCCCTTGCCCGGCGGATGGATAGTAGTTTGTGACCAGTCCGTTGGTTGAGTCTACCGCGTTGTTGGTGCCAAATACAATCTT
>Ga0209717_1000628_pt1 | contig 42473 bp, 35 predicted proteins | sample AD_UKC048_MetaG_FD_184418 | JGI IMG/M metagenome (GOLD analysis project Ga0209717, IMG submission 184418) | Active sludge microbial communities of municipal wastewater-treating anaerobic digesters from USA - AD_UKC048_MetaG (SPAdes) (version 2) | ecosystem: Engineered > Bioreactor > Anaerobic >...
CCCTACCCTCAGCTCATCCAAATCCTTTTCAACGGATACTGGTTCGGTCCTCCATATCCTTTTACGGATACTTCAACCTGGCCAAGGGTAGATCACTAGGTTTCGCGTCTACTACTGCTAACTCAACTCGCCCTGTTCAGACTCGCTTTCGCTTCGGCTCCGTACCTGAAGTACTTAACCTGGCTAGCAACAGTAACTCGTAGGCTCATTATGCAAAAGGCACGCCGTTACGGACTTATGCCCGCTCCGACCGCTTGTAGGCGTACGGTTTCAGGTTCTTTTTCACCCCCCTGTTCGGGGTACTTTTCACCTTTCCTTCACAGTACTGGTTCACTATCGGTCTTCCGGTGATATTTAGCCTTACGGGATGGTCCCCGTAGATTCAGACAGGATTCCTCGTGTCCCGCCCTACTTAGGATACCCGATAAACATAAACAACTTACAAGTACGCGACTTTCACGCCCTGCGGTGTGCCTTCCCAGACAACTTCCTCTTCCTTGTTTATATTTGTTCTCGGGTCCTGCAACCCCGCCCTTGCCAAAACAAAAGCGGTTTAGGCTCTTCTCCTTTCGATCGCCACTACTCAGAGAATCGATCTTTCTTTCTTTTCCTGCAGGTACTAAGATGTTTCAGTTCCCTGCGTCTGCCCCATCTAAAGATGGTACCAGGACTTCATCCTGGTGGGTTGTCCCATTCGGAATCCGCCGGATCAACTCATGTTTGCTAATCCCCGGCGATTTTCGCAGCTTACCACGTCCTTCTTCGCTCCCGGAAGCCAAGGCATCCCCCATACGCCCTTCGTAACTTTTTCTCGTCCCGAATCTCGCTGTTCTTCCAGCCTCCCGGCTGGATTTCCTTGAGCTTCTTATTGTAGTCCCTAATATTCACGGTCTTAAAAACCTTCTTATTACAGACTTTTCTAATTTATTTTACCTCTATTATCTCTCTTTAATACGTCAATGAACGACCGTTTATTTTGAAACGGGCTGCAAAGGTAGCCGAATTTCCAGAATTAGCAAATTTTTGTTGGTTAATTTCCTTATTTTCGCAGAATGAAAGGGTTTTTCCTGTGTCTCTTTTTACCGGTTTTTTTTTCAGCTGCAGACTCCATTCCGCAAAACCACCGGTACGGCCTTGTTGATGTTGCAAAGGCCGATACCTCTCTGGGCATTCTTATCCTGGTAAACAAAAAACACAAGCTGGCAGAAGGCTACCGGCCGTACGATCTTGTTCCCATTGATAACCGTTACAACAAGGGAATAATGAACCTTTTACGCAAAGAAGCAGCTGCTGCTTTTGCCCTCATGTGCCGCAAGGCAGAAGAAGACAGCATTTTCCTTTGGAACATTTCTGCCTTCCGGTCCGACACCGTGCAGCGCCAGCTGTATGAAAATGCCGTGGAGCGAAACGGGGTACACAGGGCAGAACGGTTTTCTTCCCGTCCCGGCCACTCCGAGCACCAGACCGGCCTTACGGCAGACATCAACAGCACACACAGTTCTTTTTCAAGAACACCCCAGGCGGCCTGGCTCCGGCAACACGCCCATCTGTTCGGTTTCATCGAGCGCTATCCCCGCCATAAAGAAGACATCACCGGCTATGGCCACGAGCCGTGGCATTTCCGTTATGTCGGCGTAGAAGCGGCTACTACTATATATACTAACAAACTTACTTTGGAAGAATACTATGGAACAATCCAAGAAACAACCCGGAGCCCTGCCAGATAACGCTTACCGGGAACTGAAACCGGGAGAAACATACGAACCCCTGATGTCTCCCCATAAAAAATATCCTGAAGTCACCTTCTGGTCTGTGTGCATCGGCCTGGTTATGACCGTGCTGTTTTCGGCGGCTGCAGCTTACCTGGGACTCAAAGTAGGGCAGGTATTTGAGGCCGCCATTCCCATTGCCATCATTGCCGTAGGCCTTTCCTCGGCACTGAAACGCAAAAATTCCCTGGGAGAAAACATAATCATCCAATCCATAGGAGGCTGCTCGGGTGGTGTGGTTGCCGGGGCCATCTTTACTTTACCGGCCATGTATATCCTGCAGGAAAAATACCCGGAAATGTCGGTGGATTTTATAAAAATCTTCTTCAGCTCCCTGTTGGGAGGCGTCCTGGGAATCCTTTTCATTATTCCCTTCCGCAAGTATTTTGTTCAAGACATGCACGGCAAGTTTCCCTTCCCCGAGGCAACAGCTTCTACCCAGGTCCTGGTGAGCGGGGAAACCGGCGGCAAAGGCGCCCGGTATCTTCTGGCCAGCGGACTGATAGGAGGGGTGTACGACTTTGTGGTCTCCACCTTTGGCTGGTGGAGCGAAGTCTTTACAACGAGGGTCCTTCCCTGGGGAACCGCCATTGCCGATAAGGCCAAGCTGGTGGGAAAACTGAACGTAAGCGCAGCAGTCCTTGGCCTGGGATACATCATCGGCTTGAAATACGCCTTCATCATTTGTTGCGGGTCTTTCCTGGTCTGGTTCGGGATCATCCCGCTGATGAACCTGATCTGGGGCGGACAGATTGTTGACCTGATGGGAAGCGGTATCATGCAGACTGTGGGGGAAATGAGCCCCGAGGTGATTTTTACCACCTACGCAAGGCATATCGGCATAGGCGGCATTGCTGTTGCCGGCATCATAGGTATTATCAAGGCCTCTTCAACCCTGAAAGCCGCCCTGGGAATGGCAGGGAAAGAACTCAGGGGCAAGCGCGATCCGCAACAACAGGCCGTTCTTCGCACCCAGCGAGACCTTTCCATGAAAATCATTGTTATCGGGACCCTTGTTACCCTCGCCCTTATTTTTGTTTTCTTCTACTTTGGCGTGCTGAGCCTGAACCTGTGGCATGCCGTCATTGCGCTGATTGTAGTGGCTGTTATTTCCTTTCTCTTCACCACTGTAGCGGCAAACGCCATAGCCATAGTGGGAACAAACCCGGTAAGCGGCATGACGCTCATGACCCTGATCCTGGCCTCGGTCATCATGGTAGCCTCGGGCCTTAAGGGAACCGCAGGCATGACAGCTGCCCTGATCATAGGCGGGGTTGTCTGTACGGCACTATCCGTTTCGGGCTCGTTCATTACTGATCTAAAAATTGGTTACTGGCTGGGAAGCACTCCCTATAAACAACAACTCTGGAAGTTTGCAGGCACCCTGGTTGCCGCTGCAACGGTGGGAGGGGTGATCATTGTTTTGAACAAAACGTACGGTTTTACAGGGGAAAATGCACTGGTAGCTCCGCAGGCCAATGCCATGGCAGCGGTCATTGAACCACTTATGTCCGGTGGCGGCGCTCCCTGGCTTCTGTATGGTATCGGCGGTGTGATTGCCATATTGCTGACACTCTTCAAGATCCCTGCCCTGGCCTTTTCACTGGGGATGTTCATTCCGCTGGAGTTGAACCTGCCCCTTCTCGTGGGCGGGGCGGTTGCCTGGTTTGTTTCCACCCGCAGTAAAGAAACTAAGGTTAACGAAGACCGTAAGGAACGGGGTACCCTGCTCGCTTCGGGCTTCATTGCCGGAGGAGCCCTCATGGGCGTTGTTAGTGCCATCATGCGCTTTGCTGGAATCAACCTGGTCAATACAGAGTGGCAAAATTCAACGGCCGGTGAAGTGCTTGCACTGGCAGCTTACATCTGCATTATCATATACCTGACCCTCAGCAGTATGAAGGCCGCAAAAGATAAATAAACCTGATATTATGGAAACGGTCCTGGATAAATTTCTCCGGTATATCTCCTTTGACACGGCATCGGATCCGGAATCACAAACACAGCCGAGCACTGCTAAACAATTGGTCTTACTGGAAGTGCTGCTCAGGGAATTGCGGCGGCTGGGCGTTGCAGATGCCTGCATGGATGAGTACGGGTACGTCATGGCGTCCATTCCTTCCAACATGGACAAGGAAGTTCCGGCCATAGGATTCATTGCGCACGTAGACACTTCTCCCGATGCCAGCGGCAGTGATATCTGCCCTCGGATCATTGAGCGATATGATGGAAAACCCATCCTGCTGAACAAGGAAAAAGAATTATACCTGGATCCGGCCGAGTTCCCGGAATTGCTTACCTATAAGGGACAAACCCTGATAACCACAGACGGCACAACGCTTCTGGGAGCAGACGACAAGGCCGGCGTGGCAGCCATCATGACTGCCGTCCAATACCTGATGGCACATCCGGAAGTAAAACACGGCCCGGTTAAGATCGCCTTTACTCCCGACGAAGAAATTGGCCGCGGTGTGGTAAAATTTGATGTGGAAAAGTTCGGGGCTGACTATGCCTACACCATAGACGGAGGACAGATCGGGGAAATGGAATATGAGAATTTCAATGCTGCCATGGCCCGCATTCATATCCAGGGACGCAATATCCACCCGGGCTATGCCAAGGGCAAAATGGTCAACGCACTGATCATTGGCACAGAACTGAATAACATGTTACCGGTAGAACAACGACCCGAGTTCACAGACCACTATGAAGGATTCTTTCACCTCACCTCATTCAGGGGCACAGTAGAAGAGGCAGAATTGATTTATATCATCAGGGATCACGACTTGAGCAAATTTGAAGAAAAGAAACAGCTCATGCATCAAGTCGCACTTTTCCTGAACCAAAAATACAATCATTGTGTCACGCTGGAAATCAGTGACCAGTATTTCAATATGCGTACGCAGATAGAACCGCATATGCACATCGTGGAAAAGGCCGCCAGGGCCATGAAAGCAGCAGGTATCACCCCCATAATTCACCCCATCCGCGGAGGAACAGACGGAGCCCAGCTTTCCTACCGGGGGCTGCCCTGTCCCAATATTTTTGCAGGAGGACACAACTTTCACGGAAAGATGGAATACCTCCCCCTGGAAAGCATGGAGAAAGCCTCGGAGGTTATCCTGTGGATCATTGCTGAGTATGCCCTTATTTGATGGCCAGGTGAAGCAGAAGCGCGGCAAAGGTCTCTACCCCCCAGTCTACGTGTGAACCCGGACCTGATTTGTATTGAACAAAAGCCCCTGCTTTTTTGAATTCCCGGTAAGCATAGTCGGCGGCTTCCAGGGGAACATAGAGGTCTTCTGTGGAGTGATACAGGTATATGGGCATATAGGGAACCCAGCCATCAACAGCAGAATTCAAATCCAGAATGGGTTGCAGTTTTTTGAATTCGGAATTCCTCTCTTCTAAAGGTTTGAAGAAATCGGGGTGCATGTAATTGCGCATATCTTCCCCAATTAAAGAAATCAATCCGCTGGCATTGCGCGTTCTGTCATACCATAAAGCATAGTTATCGGCTAACGGTCCTTGAAATATCTGGTGGTAATCCAGATCCAGGTTGTAATAATGGTCAAGGGACATGATAATGCTTGGTAAAAGCGGATAGGTGCAGATGGGATTCTGGGCAAATCCCCTGAAGGTAGCATTCAGGTCATTGGCCCCCCCGCCCACAACTACCCTTTCAACCTGTACATCATACCTGTGGTGCTCCTGGTAATAACGGGCCACGGCCAATCCAACGCCCCCACCGTAGGAATACCCGGCTATGATCGTGCTCCGTGGAACATTGTATCCGATTGTCCTGAAATACTCCGTTGCTGCCAGACGCATATCCCAGGCCACCTTGCCCAAACTCTCCCTGATCATGAACGGGTGGGGCATCTGCTTGGTATTCCCGTATTTGCCGTAACCTATCATGTCGGGAAGTATGACCGCATAGCCGGCCAGTACCGGCAAAGCTTCCAGAACCGGAATGTCCTCCGAACTGCCACCATCTTTGCTCATGTGGGCAATCCCCGACATTTCCACCACACCCCTTATGGCACAATCCAGGGGATAATACAACGTTCCGTCTGCCAGCACGGGGTTCCCGAAAGGATCGGTCGTGTGGTAGGTTATGACCACGGCACGAAAATTCCGGCTGGATATGATGTATTCCAGTTTTGATGTAATATGGGGATACTCAGAAACACCAAAGGAATTATAGAGTTCATCCAGATTAAGGTCTTTCATCTCATGAACCCCGGCAAGGTATTGATCAGGGCCCTGTGGTGCATCGTGGAAGGTCTGACATGAAGCAAGGAAAATGGTCGCCACGAAGATGGCTGTTTTCAGGCTCGTTTTCATTTTATTCTTATCTTTATTTTTCAAAACAATAACAAAACCTATGGAAGTAACACAGTATATCAATGGTTACTCCCCCCGGGGAGAGGCAGTTGTTAGTTACAAAATTAACAATAAAAAAGGATCTTACGTACAGTTATGCAACATCGGGGCTACGGTAACGGGTATTGGAGTACCCGACCGTAATGGTCTGGTTGAAGATGTGGTGCCGGGTTACAAGGACGTAATGCAGTATTTCCAGGATCCTCCTTATTTTGGCAAGACGGTGGGACGCTACGCCAACCGCATTGCACGGGGATCATTCTCCCTGGCAGGAAAGAAATACCAGCTGGCCGTTAACAATGGTCCCAACCACCTGCACGGCGGTCCGCAATCCATGTGCGTACAGGTGTGGGTATCCCGCATAGAGGATGGTGATGATGCCGTGTCTTTCACGTATGCCAGTCCCCACGGAGAGGAAAATTATCCGGGGAACATGCAGGTAACTGCCACTTTCCGCTGGAGTGAAGACGATATCCTGACATTGGAGCTGCGGGCGATCACCGACCAGGCGACCATCATCAACCTGACCAGCCATACCTATTTCAACCTGGCCGGGGAAGGCAACGGATCCATCCACAACCATATCCTGCAACTCAATGCCCGGGATTATTTGCCCGTAGATCCTACCAGTATCCCCCTGGGAGATCCGGCATCGGTCAAAGGAACACCTTTCGATTTCACGGTTCCCAAACCTATAGGCAAAGACATTGGTATGGACAACGAACAATTACGCATTGGAAACGGGTACGACCATTGCTGGTGTCTGCCTTCTTCGGATGGAACTTTGCAACAGGCAGCCCTGCTCAAAGACCCGGTCAGTGGCAGAAGGGTGATAATAAGCACAACCCAGCCCGGGATACAGGTATATACAGGCAACTGGCTGGATGGTAATGGAAAAGGAAAAAACGGCATCCCGCACAGAAACCGTCATGCCGTGGCATTGGAATGCCAGAATTATCCGGACAGTCCTAACCGTCCTCAATATCCGGACTGCATACTAAGGCCCGGGGAATTGTACCTGCAAAAAATAATATATGCTTTCGGAGCGGATCAATCCACCGCAGGCAGGTAATCCAGCAGAACGGCACGGCATGGAGAACCTTCCATACCTCCCAGTTTTAAAGGAAGAGATATCAGGAAATAATTACCTTCGGGCACATCCTGCAGCATGAGTCCCTCCAGGATCACGATGTTGCTCTGCAATAACTCCCTGTGCACATCATCAATCTGGGGTCCGTACCCTACAGACTGGCTTTCTGTCCCTACCACAACAACTTCACTTTCTGCCAGGGCCTTGGCGGCTTTCCGTGTAATCCATCCTTTTCCCTTGAACAGCAGCCGCTTAGCGCCCCTGCCCAATAGCGGGGAAATAAAGCCCTCATCTACCGGGCCATTGGCAGAGAGGACCGTGCAGGGACCAATACAGTGTTCCAGCCGGACCTGGTCTATGGTAAGCCCGTCTTCCAGATAATGGGAAGGAGCGTCAATGTGTGTGGCACTGTGCAGACACATAGATACGGAAGATAAATTGTAAGGGTATCCGTCATTGATGCGATACAGTGGCGTGGCAGCAGGGACCGGATCTCCTTTAAATACGTTGCCGCTGAAAATTTCCTGTGAAATGTCGTATATTCGCATATCAGAATGTCAAAAGGACTGGCAATTTACAAAATTATATAACATGTTACGCAATCTCTTATTTTCCATCATCCTGTCCCTGCTGCCTTCACTTACCCTGTGGTCACAGCCCGGTATCATAGCCCACCGGGGTTTCTGGAGGGTGGAAGGTTCGGCACAAAACTCCAGGAGTTCTGTACAAAATGCCGTTGACGCCCGTTGTTACGGCGCAGAAATAGATGTGTACCTGACTACCGACAAAAAAGTGGTGCTGGTGCACAATCCGGTATTAAACGGAGCACGTGTGGATGCGAGTTCTTACCGGGAACTGTCGGGCCATCTTTTATCCAATGGGGAAAAGCTCCCGTTGCTTGACGAGATTCTGCCCATAATCGCTGCATCTGACCACACCAGACTTGTCATAGAGATCAAACCCCACCGGGATAAACCTACAGAAAAAGACGCCGTGGCAAAGATCCTTGAACTTGTGGAACAGGCAGGTGTACGTAACAAGGTGGAGTACATTAGTTTTTCTTCCCATATCTGCGAAACACTCATCCAGTCTGACCCCTCTGCTCAGGTGGCTTACCTGGGCGGCAGCCTGTCTCCGGACCAGCTTAAGGAAAAGGGATACACCGGACTGGATTACAACATGAGGGTATTGAAGGCTAATCCGCAGTGGATTTCACGGGCAAAGGAACTGGGCCTCAGCGTGAACGTGTGGACAGTCAACCGGCCGGAAGATTTTCATTATTTCATTCAATCGGGAGTGGATTACATTACCACCGATTATCCCCTGTATAAAGCCACTGAAGAATGGCAGGACCCTGAAGTGAACCAGATCAACCGCGCTCCCATGCATACTTCCTATCATGCCTATGAAACACGCTCTCTGGCCCTTGAAGGCAAAAGGGAATCATCCCTGTACTTCAAAGACCTGAACGGCTTATGGAAATTTGCATGGACAAAAGATGCCCCGGGCAGCTACACCGGTTTCCAACAGGAATGTTACGACGACAGATCCTGGGACGTGATGCCCGTCCCCGGCCTTTGGGAGCTGAACGGTTACGGCCACCCGCTATACCTGAACTACGGCTACGCCTGGTTTAATCAATACCGGTCCGCTCCTCCTCTGGTTCCCCTGGAGAAAAACCACACGGGATACTACCGCCATAACTTTTCCCTGCCGGAAGAATGGAACGGCAGGCAGGTTTTCATTCATTTCGGATCGGTCACTTCCAACCTGAGCCTGTGGGTCAACGGAATGTTTGCGGGGTATTCTGAAGACAGCAAACTGGAAGCCGGGTTTGACATCACCCCCTACCTCCGGCCGGGAGATAACTTCATTGCCCTGAAAGTGAACCGCTGGTGCGATGGAACATACCTGGAAGACCAGGATTTCTGGCGTCTGAGCGGAGTTGGCCGGGATGTATTCCTTTATGCCAGGGAAAAGACACACATACATGATTTTACTTTGCTGCCTGTCCTGGATAAAAATTACAAAAATGGTTCACTGGACATATCCGTTATCCTGAACAGGGCTTCAAACCAAGTGCTTGTTCAGGCCGAGCTTATAGATCCCCGGGGCTACAGCCTTGGCCTCAAATCCCTGACTGGTTCTGAAAACCTAACCTTTACCGGGTCTTTCACCGTAAAAAACGCACAGCCCTGGTCGGCAGAATTGCCGCATTTATACACCCTGATCCTTTCAGTGGCCGATACCGGTAGCGGAAAGACAACAGAGTATATTCCCTGGAAAGTAGGCTTCAGGAATGTGGAAATTAAAAATTCCCAATTGCTGGTCAACGGAAAACCCATACTAATAAAAGGAGTTAACCGGCATGAAATGGACCCGGCTACAGGATACGCCGTGTCTGTAGAGCGTATGATAAAGGATATTGAACTAATGAAAAAATTCAATATCAATTCCGTAAGGACCAGCCATTATCCAAATTCCCCAACCTGGTACAGCCTGTGTGACCTTTACGGGATTTATGTGGTAGACGAGGCAAACATAGAATCTCATGGCATGGGTTATGGGGAAAAGACACTGGCTGCCCGGCCGGATTATTCCCTGGCGCATGCAGAACGCATAGAAAGGATGTACCTCAGGGACAAGAACCACACCAGCGTGATAATCTGGTCAATGGGAAATGAAGCCGGTGACGGGGATAATTTTACCATGGGCTATGAGCTGCTGCGCAAGGCAGATGTACAAAAAAGGCCCATTCAGTACGAACGTGCCACCCGGCCGGAAATATCGGATATCTTTGCTCCCATGTACATGGGCTATGAAAGCTGTATCCGTTACCTGGAAAGCAACCCACAAAGGCCCCTGATACAGTGTGAATACGCGCACGCCATGGGTAACTCAATGGGTGGCTTTGACCATTACTGGGATATCATACGCAAGTACCCTCAATACCAGGGAGGATTCATCTGGGATTTTGTAGACCAGGCTCTTTTCCTGGAGCGAAAGGAAGGACACTTTGTCTATGCCTACGGAGGGGATTACGATCCTTACGACGCATCTGATCAGAATTTCAACAACAACGGGCTGTTTAGCCCTTCACGCACTCCCAATCCCCATGCTTATGAAGTAGCCTATCACTATCAGAATGTGTGGGTAGAGGATGTGGATGTGGCCAACGGAAAAATTGGCCTGAGGAACGAATACTTTTTCCGTGACCTGTCACATCTTTCCCTGGAGTGGGAACTGCTGGCCAACGGGGTTCCCGTTATGAAAGGACATGCAGACAACCTTAAAACGCCTCCTGGACAAACCAGCCAGATGGCACTTGGATACAGCCAGTCCGACCTGGGCCCATACCAGGACAAGGAATTGTTCCTGAACGTTTACTTTTCCACCCGTAAAGAAGAGGCCCTTCTTGCGGCGGGCACTGTACTGGCAAGAGCCCAACTCCCTGTCTATACTCCGGGGATACCAAACCCCTGTGCAGAACTAACGACAGAATCAACCTTTACCATAGACCAAAACGACAGGAACTGGCTCATCGCCCGCTCCGGGAATATCCGGGCAGAATTCAGCCGGCATGACGGATTTATTACCCGGCTTTTCTTTGGGGACAAAAACATGCTGGAGGAAAATTCACGAATCACCCCCAATTTCTGGCGTGCCCCCACAGACAACGATTTTGGCGCATCGCTGCAATTGAAATATATTGCCTGGCGTAATCCGCAGATGGAATTCAAGGGATTTGAAATCAATGAAAATGTAATAAGTGCTGCATATGAACTGCCACAACTCAAAGCAGTACTGACCATGACCTACCGGCCGGCACCCGGGGGCGGGCTGCAGATAACACAGCAGCTGAAAACCCTGGCAACGGCAGAAGAAGCCGTCAACATGCCCCCGATGTTCCGCTTCGGGGTCCGTTTCAACACCCCAAAAAAATACAACCATCTTGTCTATTACGGCCGGGGGCCGGGTGAAAATTATCCCGACAGGTCGGCCGCTGCTTTTACAGGCCTTTACAGGCAGAGCGTCTCTGAGCAGTTCTATCCGTACATACGCCCTCAGGAAAACGGTACCCATACAGGCCTCCGGTGGTGGAAGCTGCTGGATCATACGGGGTCCGGTATCTGTGTAGATTCAGAGTCACTTTTTTCCGCATCGGCACTTCATTATTCCATAGAAAGCCTGGACTCGGGTCCGGCCAAGCGAAACCTCCATTCCCGGGACCTGCAGGAGGAAAACTTCACACAATGCTGCATAGACCTGCGCCAGATGGGACTGGGATGCATCAACGCCTGGGGGGGCCTTCCCCAACCCGGGTATATGTTGCCCTATGGCAATTATTCCTTTACATTTACACTGTCCCAAACCAATAACAAATACTGATATGAAAATCAATCCGGTAAAATTGCTGCAGATCCTGGGAGTTTTCGCATTCCTTACCTGCCTGAATGGAGGCACCCTGGAAGCAAAAGTTAAAATCCATTCCATCCAGTCTCCGGACGGTAAAATGGAACTTCAGGTAGTAACACAAACAAACATTTCATTCTGCCTTCTCAAGGCTGGCCAGGTACTGGTCTCATCACCCGCCCTTTCACTCACCCTGGAAAATGGGACCATTCTGGGTCCGAATGCCAGGCTTTCACGGGCTAAAATTACCCCTGTAAAGGAAGTCATTCCATCCCCGCTATACAGGAAATCGGAGATTATAACAAGTTATAACCAGATGGATATCAGTTTTCGCGAAGGTTTCGGGATTCGTTTCCGCCTGTATGACCAGGGGGCTGCTTACCAGTTCTATACAACCCGCAGTGACTCCCTGCACATAGTGAACGAATCGGCAGGTTTTCTGTTTGATAAGGACTACACCTGTTACGTTCCTTACAGCCGGGCAGTGGCAAGCCCTTTTCATAATTCATTCGAAAACGTATACACGATCACCCCTGTCAGCGGTTTTGACCCTGAAAGGCTGGCCTTTCTGCCGCTTCTGGTCTGCCTGGATAACGGCTTGAAGATGGTCCTTACCGAATCTGACCTGGAGTCCTATCCGGGCATGTTCCTCAGGGGTGAAAAAACCGGCAGGGGGTTTGAGTTCAGCGGGATTTTCGCGCCTATTCCTTCGGGAACCAAAACTGATCCCGTACGGGGTCAGGTGATACCTGCCAGCTATTCTTCCCTTATAGCCAGCACCGCTGGAACGCGTACTTTCCCCTGGCGCATTATGGCCGTATCGGAAAAAGACACGGAATTGCCTGTCAATGACTTGGTCTATGCACTGGGGGCTCCCAACAGGACAGGTTCCACAGATTGGATTAAACCGGGCAAAGTGGCCTGGGACTGGTGGAATAACTGGGGAATCACAGGCGTGGATTTCCCGGTCGGGATCAACACAGAGACCTATAAATATTTCATTGACTTTGCGGCCGCCAATGGAATTGAATACGTAGTGCTGGACGAAGGATGGTCCCCACCGGCAGGTCAGGACATCATGCAGGTGATCCCGCAGATTGACCTGCAGGAACTGGTAACATACGCCGGGAAAAAGAATGTTGGCCTGATACTCTGGTGTGTAGCCTACGTCCTGGATGAAAAGCTGGAAGAGGCCTGCAGGGTTTATTCCGGCATGGGATTCAAAGGATTCAAGGTCGATTTCATGGACAGGGACGACCAGCCTATAGTGGAGATGTTGTATCGTATTGCAGAAACGGCGGCCCGGTATAAGCTCCTGATAGATTTCCATGGCATGTACAAGCCCACGGGATTCAACCGCACCTATCCGAATGTGGTCAACTTTGAAGGCATCTTCGGACTGGAACAATCCAAATGGAGCCGTGAAGACATGGTCCCTTACGATGTCACCTTTCCATACATAAGAATGCTGGCCGGGCCCGTGGATTATACACAGGGCGGGATGCGCAATGCAACACGGCAGGATTTCCACCCTGTATACAACAACCCCATGGCTGCCGGCACACGCGCCAGGCAGGTGGCCACCTACATTGTCTTTGACAATCCACTGGTCATGTTGTGTGATAACCCCACAACCTACATGAAAGAACAGGAAACGACCAATTTCATTACCCGTATTCCCGTGGTGTGGGATGAAACACGAATCCTGCAGGGAGAATTGGGACAGTTCGTTGTCTCTGCACGCAGAAAGGACGCTCACTGGTTTGTGGGAGGTCTTACAGACTGGACCCCGCGTACCATCATCCTGGACTTGTCTTTCCTGGAGGAGGGACGCACCTACAGGGCAATAATATTCAGAGACGGGGTTAACGCCTACCGTCATGCCACAGACTACAAGATAGAAGAACGGGAAGTTACCTGTAAAGACCGTATTACGGTTGATCTGGCTCCTGGAGGGGGGTTTGCGATAAGCTTTTAAGCCTCTGGTAATCGTCGGCATTGTAGATCTTGATTTCCCGGGGTCCCTGCCCCTCGGCTATAAGGGAAGAAGGTGTGTCCGAATTGTTGATCAGTAACCACCTGTCACTCAGAGGCATGTAGATGTTGAATAAATTGTTGATCCCCGACCAGTACCTGCGGCGGATGACATTTTCCGGTATGGTGTGCCCCCCGGCCATGACGCGGTTCTTTACCCTTTCCACCGCCAGGTCGGGACTGTTAAGCCAGAAATATACCAGCATCACGTCGTAACCTTTTTTCCTGATTTTTTCTATCAGATTGGCAAAAGAACGGACAGCCAGTGTTGTTTCGATGGCAAAATCCTTTCTGGTTTCTGAAAGTTCCTTGATCCTGCTTAGCATCACACGGCCGGCATCTATGGCTGCATTGGAAAGATCAAACGGAGAAATGCCCCTGGCTATTTCGTCAGAGTTTATAAACGACCTGCATTGGAGCATTTCAGATAATATGGTATACGATGCGGTTGTTTTACCGGACCCGTTGCATCCGCTTATCACATGCATAGTTGGCATAATGCAAATTTACAGTAAAATCCCGTACATTTGCCAAATGCCCAGAAAAATTCCAAACAGAGAACTGCGCCGGCTATCCCCCGGAGAATTCCGCAACAGCGCCAGGATGCCCGTAGTGCTGGTATTGGACAACATCCGCAGTCAGCATAACATTGGCTCGGCTTTCCGCACAGCCGACGCATTCGCTCTTACCCATATCTTTTTGTGTGGAATTTCTGCCTGTCCACCCTCTGCAGAAATCCATAAATCGGCCCTGGGAGCAGAAAACACCATGGAGTGGACGTATGTTGAGAACACCCTGAAAGCCGTTCGCCGGCTTCAGGAGCAGGGATATACCGTTCTGGCGGTGGAACAGGCCGAAGGAGCCTTAAATTTGGCAGCTTTCCGACCATTAAAGCATCAGAAAATCGCCCTGGTTTTCGGGAACGAGGTTCACGGAGTCAAACAGGAAGTTGTGGATGCGTGCAACGGGTGCCTGGAAATCCCACAGCACGGCACAAAGCACTCTCTGAATGTTTCAGTGGCCATAGGGGTGGTTCTTTGGCATTACTACCACACCATAAGGGTTTGATAGATTTCTACTGTAGCCCGCGATTTGTTGAGCGTATAGAAATGAAGGCCGGGGGCTCCCAGCATGAGCAGGTCACGGCACTGGCGTATGGCAAAATCCATTCCTGCTTTATAGACTGCATCGGGGTTGTACCGGTTGCTTTCCAGTTGTTCCAAAAAGGCCGGGGGAACAGAGGCGCGGGAGAGGTTCACAAAACGCTCCAGTTGTGCATATTTGGTCAGGGGAATGATCCCTGGAATGATCCGGCATTTAATCCCTGCTTTACGGGCACGGGCCACAAAATCAAAGTAGCGCTTGTTGTCAAAGAAAAATTGGGTTATCAGAAAATCGCAGCCGGCATCCACTTTCTTTTTCAGGTTTTTCATATCAATTTCTGCACTGGGGGATTCAGGGTGCACTTCGGGGTAGGCCCCTCCGCCTATACAGCAACCGTCAATATATTCACGGGCAAAGGAGATCAGTTCCGTTGCATTGGAAAATCCGTCGTAACAGGGAATAAACCCATACTTGGACCCAACCTCGGGATCGCCCCTGAGTAGCATGAAATTCTGCAATCCCAGCTTGCGCAGGGTTTTCAGGTCTTCCAGCGTTTTGGACCTGGTACTGCCCACACAGGTATAATGCGCCACAGTATTGAGCCCCACCCTGTTTTTCAGGTAATCAACCAGGTCAAAGGTGCGGGACTGTGTAGAGCCCCCCGCTCCGTATGTCACAGACACAAACGAAGGACTCAGCTTGATGAGCTGCCCTATGTTCAAGCCAAAATCTACCGCGGCTATCTCGTCTCTGGGAGGATAGAACTCAAAGGAAAATGTTTTCTCGGAAACCTCGAATAATTCGGTTAGTTTCATAGGCCCGGATCCTTGTGAACGATGAAATAATGTGCCTCGGGGTGCGTTATGTACATGCCGCAAATGGACGAGGCGGGGTGCAGCATGCAGGACGATGTCAGGCCGATGCCCAGGTGCCCGGCAGGTTGCAGGAGTGCAACCACGTCTTTTTTCAGGGTGTGGTCGGGACAGGACGGATAACCAAAGGCCGGACGTATTCCCCGGGGTGTTCCGCAAGGATATGCCATCAGTTCCCTGTGCAGGGCTTCGCTTGCAGCCTCAACCAGCAGATCGAGTAAAGTTCTTAAAATAAGCGCATTATATATATCTCCGCGCTGCTGCATGCTTTTCGCGAGTTCTTCCAGTTCCGGGGACGAGGCGGTTAGCAGGAACAGGCCGGCATGATCCTTAGTGCCTGCACGTTCTGCTGCTATGAAATCGGCAAGGCATTTGTTTGGTGATCCGTCCCCGTGGCGCAACAGATCACGTTCCATGGGCAAATCCAGGACAATGCTCCGGGAAGAAGATCCGTCAAAAAACAAAATATGATCTTCCGGCGTGGAGCAGGCAGGCCAGAAACCAGCGGTTGCGCGGGCTTTGGCAATATCTCCGTAATGTTTACCAATCAGATCATCCAGCATACGGACGGCATCTTCTATGGCTATTGTTCCCTGCCCCCTGTTCTGATGAACCTCCCAGATGCGCAGGAATCCATCCCAATCCAGGTATTTGTGCAACTTCTGGAAAGGCATCTCAAAATCACGCATCCCCAAAAAAGGTGGAACAAAATCATCTGTTTCGTGTTGCAGATTGCAACAGGAGCAGGGTTCCGGATTCTTTTGGGTGGCCGCAGGGACCCATCTGTTGGCGCGTGCCTGTGGGAGGGACAGGTATTCCTTTCTGGCTGCAGCTTTGGTGGAGGCATCTCTCAGGCGCTGCCAGGTTGCCTGCAGATCTGCAAAAAAAAGTTCCCTTTCACCGGGATCCTTTGAAAAACAACCGGCCAGAACAGGAACTATCCCGGCCGCATCGGGGCAATGTATGACCGGACCGCTGTAGCGGGGGGCAATCCTCAGGGCGGTAAAGAGTGCAGATGTGGTAGCCCCCCCAATGAACAGGGGGATAGAGAGTCCCGCTTTTTCCATGGCATCGGCCACGTCAATCATTTCGTCCAGAGACGGGGTGATAAGACCGCTCAATCCCACAAAGTCAGCCTGCTCCTGAAGGGCAGTTTCCACGATCCTGTGTGCAGGCACCATCACACCCAGATCAATGACCTTGTAATTGTTGCATTCCATGACAAGGATCACCAGGTTTTTTCCAATATCATGCACATCGCCCCTGACAGTGGCCATGATGCCTTTTACCGTTGATGTTTTTGTACCCCCGGCGTCCTGGTTCTTCTTTTCAGATTCAATCCGGGGCTGCAAAATGGACACGGCCTTTTTCATGGTCCTGGCGGTTCTTACCACCTGGGGAAGGAACATTTTTCCTTCACCAAATAGCTTACCCACCCTTTTCATGCCTTCCATCAGGGTGTTTTCCACAATTTCAATCGCCGGAACACCACTCATGGCTTCCAGGTCTTCTTCCAGATGCTTCTCAATCCCGTGTGTCAGGGCATAGTGAAGCCGTTCCCCGGTATCCAGGTCCCTCCACGATTCTTGTGCAATCACAGTTGTTGCCTGCTGCCCCTGGCTGGTTATGGTGCCGGCCATATCTATTAGCCGGGCAGTGGCCCCGGCATCTGTATCCAGGATCACATCTTCAACGGCGCGGCGCAAGGGTTCGGGAATTTCTGAATAAATGGGCTGTGCTCCGGGTTTGACTATGGCCATATCCAATCCTGCCGCAATGGCGTGATAAAGGAAAACAGAGTGCATGGCTTCCCGTATGGTTTCGTTGCCCCGGAAAGCAAAAGATAAATTGCTTACCCCGGCTATGACCAGGGCTCCTTTCAGGTTTTGTTTCAGATACCGGACTGTCTCCAGAAAATCAACAGCAAAATGCCGGTGTTCTTCCATCCCGGTTCCCACAGCCAGCACATTCGGATCCAGTATGATATCCTTTGGGTCAAACCCAGCCTTGTCTACAAGAAGGTGATATGCCCGGGTACAAATATTTATCCGGCGCTGATAGGTTGCAGCCTGCCCCTGCTCATCAAAAGCCATCACCAGAGGCACCGCCCCGTACCGTTTGATGAGCATTGCCCTGGCAAGGAAAACTTCAGGCCCTTCTTTCAGACTTATTGAATTTACGATGGACTTGCCCTGAACACATTGCAAACCGGCCTCGATCACTTCCCAACGGGAAGAATCCAGCATGAGCGGAACCGCGGCCACTTCCGGGTCGGAACCCATGACAAACAGGAACTCTCTCATGGAAGTTGGCGAATCCAGCATGGGATCATCCATGTTCACATCCAGTATGTGTGCTCCGTCACGAACCATACCCCGTGCAATTTCCAGTGCCTGATCGTACTTTTTTTCATTGATCAGTCTTGCAAACTTCCGGCTTCCAGACACGTTGGTGCGCTCTCCCACTATCAGAAATGCAGGTTCTTCACGTACGGTAAGCATTTCCAGGCCGCTCAGGGTAATCCTTTGTGGCGTCTTGTCATTTCCCCGGGCAGACAGCCTTCTCAGGGGCGCTTTGCTCTGGCCGGCCATCCTGGCCAGGGCCTTGATATGATCCGGGGAGGTGCCGCAACACCCGCCTAAGATATTTACCAGTCCTTCTTCTACAAAAGGTTTTACCTGAAGGGCCATCTCTTTTGGAGAAAGCGCATAATAACCATAAAGGTCGGGAAAACCGGCGTTGGGATGAGCACTGGTGAAAATTGTCGCAAACCGGGACAGGATGCGCATCAATGGCAGCATCTTATCCGGACCGAAAGAACAATTAAGCCCGACACTGAACAATCCGGCATGAGCCGTGGATACGAGGAATGCTTCTATGGTCTGGCCTGAAAGAATGCGCCCCGAATTGTCTGCAATGGTTGCAGAAAGCATCACGGGAATGCCCGGCGCTTCTTCCGAAATGGCAAACAGGGCCGCCTTGGCGTTGAGCGTATCAAAAACGGTCTCTACCAGGAACAGATCCACCCCGCCTTCTTTCAGACCACGGGCCTGTTCACGGTAAGCCTGTACCAAACTGGCAAAATCGATTGCACGTGCTCCGGGCTTGTTCATATCGGGTGAAATGGAAGCCGATTTATTGGTAGGACCCATGGATCCCGCTACCAGCAGAGCACCGCTTTGTCTTGCAAGGCGCGCTGCCTGGAAGTTGATTTGGTACACCTGGTCCTGCATGCCGTAATCCGACTGGGATATGGCGTTTGCATTGAATGTATTGGTGGTGATGATGTCCGCTCCTGCCTGAACGTATTCTTTGTGTATGGATAATATCAGTTCGGGCCGGGTCAGGACAAGAAGATCATTGTTCCCCTTGTTCCCGGGAGGAAAAGATGGGGCATAATACTGGATCATAGTGCCCATGGCCCCATCCAGAATCAACGTACGCCCTGCTAAAAGACTTCCGGGCAGACTATTTTGCCAATTCACTTATTTTTTCAAATAAAACATCAATCCTATTCAGAAAATCCTCTTTCAAAGCCTTGATATGGGATTTTGCCGGCTTTTGGCGGATTTTGTTCAGACGATCAAACATTTCATCCCTCAGATCTATGGCCTGGTTGATAATTTCTATGGCCTGGGCTTCTTTTTTGCCGGGATTTACATATATGAAAGTACAACAATCCGAGATCACCTCGTCTATCAGATAGTCAAAGTCTTTTTTTAACGTTCTTAAATTTTCAGGCATACACTTATGGTATATAAATGTTAGATTGGTTCGACGCCTATCCCGGGTTTGTCTTCAAGGGTTATGTATCCGTCTACCACTTTCATTCCGGTAAATATATCATTGGCTATCAGCCAGTTTCCATCTAAATCTGCCCATTCCAGCTGACTGGCAAACTGGGCCGCTGCCGATATGGCCACCGATGTTTCTGTCATGCAGCCCATCATGATGCGCATATTGAGGGCTTTAGCAAGGGTGATCATCTCCCGGGCTTCACGCATCCCGGTGCATTTCATGAGTTTTATATTGATCCCGTCGTAGGCTCCGTAAAGTTTACGTATATCCGACAATCGCTGGCACGCTTCATCAGCCATGATGGGAAGCGGGCTCCGGTCGCGCAGCCATGCTGCCTGGTCCAGCATCAGTTTGGGCATGGGCTGCTCTACCATTTCCACACCTCTGGCCGCCAGCCATTCGATCATCGAAAGAGCCTGCCCTTTTTCTTTCCATCCCTGGTTTGCATCCACCACAATAGGAAGGTCGGTTACCTCTCTTATGGTGTTAATCATGGTTTTATCGTTTTCTTCCGTATTGCCGAGTTTTACCTTGATCAGGTTATAATCCAGTGTTTCCAGTGTTTTTTTACGGACTTCTTCCCTGTCAATGCTGCCATCAGCTGCATAGGCCAGTCCCACCGTAACGCAGGTACTGGGAAGGTTCTTGTTGCTCCATCCCCAGATTTTCCACCAGGGCTGCCCCATAAGCTTACCGCACAAATCGTGCAGGGCAATGTCCACGGCACATTTGGCCGCGGTGTTGTTGGTGGTGATATTGTCCACATAGGTCAGGATCTCTTCCATCTGGAAAGGGGAGCTGAAACGACTCAGGTCAACGCGTTTTAAAAAATCAATGACAGAAGCCGTACTTTCCCCCAGGTAGGGTGGCATTGAAGCTTCTCCATAACCCACATGCCCCTGGTACGAGATCCTGGTAAGCACGATGGGCGTGGTAGAGCGGGAAGATCCCGAAATGGTAAAGACGTGCTTCATTCTGGCCTCAAACGGCTCAAAAGTGAGCACCATCTTGTCCGATGACAATGCCTTTTGTGACTGGCCTGTCTTTTTTGCTCCGGCAGCCAACAGTTTTGCCGGACTAGCAAAGGCAGCCGCTGCTGCCACTGCCATGGATGTTTTCAGAAAATTGCGCCTTGTGGTATTCATGATACTATTATGATTGTGGAAAATTATTGACCCAAAATCCCATACCAGGGGTGTTCCCTTACAGAAACCACATGGGTGCCGTCGTCAATGTGATTTAAGATGCGCACAGCCCTGAGCAACCGGTCAGAACCTTCGTAAAAAATATCACTGGCCGGATCCAGGGAATTGACCCTGACCCTGCCGGCCGAATGAATAAAACGGCTGTCTCCAATATATATGCCAACGTGGGTTACGCTTTCCTTCCTGTTTTCAGAGGCTTTACGTCCAAAAAATATCAAATCTCCCATAGTCAGGTTCTGCCATCCCTGGGTTATGTCCACCGGTTCCCCCATACGGGCCTGCTGTGAAGCATCACGCAACAACACAATCCCGTTCAGGTAAAAGGCGGTTTTTACAAGACCGCTGCAATCCATCGCTTTAACAGAAGTGCCGGCCCACAGGTATGGAAAACCAACAAACTGCATGGCTGTGGCTATGATATCCTCGGGCAGTGGATTTCCGGCCTGTGCCCATTCCAGGAAGGGTTCCGCATCAAAACGCGACAGATATGCCTGTTTTCCATCGGGCAGGCGAACCTTGTAGAATAAGGGTGTTTGTCCCTGGAGTTCCACAATATTGCCCCATACCCCGTCAGAAACAACGGGTGCTCCCGGCAAGGGTTGCTCCCTGAATAAAGTGTAATGTTTATTGACTATCAGTTTGGGTGCTTTCATCCATTGTTGGTATGTTGCCTCATCCATTTCCTGCAGACTCGGGGAAGTAACCCAGGCAATATAGCCTTCCGGGGTCCTGACACGGGTCCAGCTGCCTTTTTTATCCAATATGCGCAGGGGCATTCCCATGAGTGTCTGGGTGGCCGATTCGGAAGAATACCGTGGTTCATAACGCAGGTTGGCAACCGACAGGCAGGTCACACCGTAAATACTGCCTTCCAGAGCAGGATCTGGCAAAACAATAAGGCTGTCTGTAAGTTCTATTCCCTGCGATGCCGCGGCAGCGATCAGGGCCGGTGCCACTCCCGGTTCGGTGGTGGAACCTTTCATTACATAGGAACGTGAACCCTTCAGCTGTTCAAAGTTGACGTCATAAACATGGTCACGCCTGTCGGGGGCAAAAGCTGTTTTCACATTGTCGGAAATAACGTCAAGTTTTTCCAGTGTCCGTGTTTTAGCGCATCCGCCCATAAGGACCAATGCGACCAATAATGCCGATAAATAATTGAGTTGTTTTTTCATATCTGACAAATTTACGGCAAATCTTTGATTTGACAAGACATACTTTTTACCTTTGCATCATGCAGCGATACAAGTCTTTTACGGGGTATTTCATTCACAAATACGGAGCACGTCTGCAGAAGGTGGTCGTTGATGCCGGCTTTTCCTGTCCCAACCGCGACGGAACAGCGGGAACAGGCGGTTGTACCTATTGTGATAACCGGGCTTTCCATCCCGGTTACAGCACCCCGGATAAAAGCCTGATCCTGCAGATAGACCAGGGCATTGAATTCCATCGCGTCCGTTACCGGAAAGCCGGAGGCTACCTGGCTTATTTTCAGCCTTATTCAAACACCCATGCCCCGCTGGAAGACCTGCGCAGGATATACAGGCCCGCGCTGGAAGATCCGCGCATCAGCGGAATAGTGGTGGCCACCCGTCCCGATTGCATGGACAAAGGCAAGCTGGAATATTTCAGGGAGTTGTCACAGGAAAAGATTGTCATGCTGGAATACGGGGTGGAATCCTGCTATAACAGGACCCTGCAGCGCATCAACCGGTGCCACACCTGGGAACAGTCTGCTTTGGCCATCCGTGATACCGCTGCCCAGGGCCTTCACACCGGGGTTCATATGATCTTTGGATTGCCAGGTGAGAGTCGGGAAGAGATGCTTGCCCAGGCCGCCCTGCTGAATGAACTACCCGTTACCAGCCTCAAACTCCACCAGCTGCAAATTGTAAAAGGGACACCCATGGAAAAGGAATTTGCCCAAAACCCCGCTGATTTTGTCACTTTTACCCTTGATCAGTACCTGGATTTCATTATCGACTTCCTGGAACGGCTGCGACCAGACATTTTCATTGAAAGGGTGGCCGGAGAAGTACCTCCCCGCTTTGTACACTCCAATCCCTGGGGATTGATACGTAATGTGGAGATTCTGCGCCTGCTTGAAAAAAGGCTGGAAGAGCGCCAGACTTTCCAGGGTGCCCTTTATGTCAATCCCAAAGATAGTGCAACTGGCGGCAATCCTCAACAACCTGCAAGTGTGAACGAAACCGTTCCGTCATGAACCCCAGGCTTACCATACGGTCCAGCTGGGCCAGCAAGGGATCGTAAAAACCCCCTATGTTGAGTAACACTATGGGTTTGTCAATTTTCCCCAATTGTTTGAGTACCAGGGCCGAAAACAATTCATCCATGGTTCCGTAACTTCCTGGAAAAACCACTATGGCATCACAGTCTTCAATAAGCTTTTTCTTGCGTTCCTCCAGCGAAGACACCAGTATCAACCGGGTAAGGCGACTGTGGGCTATTCGTTTCTCTTCTATGAGCGAAGGCATTACCCCCTCCACGCTGCCACCCCTATCCAGCACGCTGTTGGCCAGGATGTCCATGATTCCGATATTTGTTCCCCCATAAACCAGTTCAACTCCTTTTTCAGCCAGCATGGATCCCAGGAGTTCCGCCTGCTGTATTATATGCGGGTCATTCCCCGCACGGGATCCGCAGAAAACACTAATCCTTTGCATAAATCTTATTGACTATGACGGCAATAGCCCCGTCACCGGTAACATTGCATGCCGTACCAAAACTATCCATGGCAATATACAGAGAGATCATCAGCCCGATGGCCTCGGGATTGAAGCCCAGAACAGACTGTAGTACACCTATAGCGGCCATGATGGCCCCGCCCGGAACACCGGGAGCGGCAACCATGGTTATGGCCAGCAGGAAAATAAATCCCACAAAAACAGCCGGTTCAGCCTGTATGTTCATCATGACCATAACAGCCAGGGCGCAGGCAGTGATTTTGAGCATGCTCCCGGACAGGTGAACTGTTGCACAAAGGGGGATTACTGATCCGGCTATACGCGGGTCTATCCCCAATTTGACGGCCTGGCGCAACGTGACCGGGATAGTGGCTGCAGAGGACTGCGTGCCCAGCGCCGTCACGTAGGCGGTAAGCATGGTGCGCAACATGGTAAAGGGATTCTTTCTGGCTACCAGGCCGGCAACCGTAAATTGAAAAACCAGCAGGATAACGGTCAGAATGAATATCAACAGTACAATTTTTACGAACACTCCCATTACCTTGGCAACATGGCCTTCTGCTGCCATTTTCATAAAAATCCCGAACACAAAGAGGGGCAACAAAGGAACGATTACCCCGGATATGGTCTTGTTCACAATGTCACGGAATCCTACAAGCACCTGCATCAATACGTCCCCATTGTTAGCTACGGTCAAACCCAATCCCAGCACAAAAGCAAAAACCAGCGCGGGCATCACGCCAAAGAGAGGGGGAAAATCCAGGGTAAAATAAGGAGTAAGCTGCACGGCGGCAGATAAAGTATCCCCGGAGGGAGGCGCAAGGGCCATAGCTGTCTCTGCATTCCCAAGTATTAAAGGATATAACAGTTTACAGGAAAAGAACGCAAAAAACCCGGTCAGCACGGTTGAGCCATATGCCAGGGCCATGGTCGTTCCCAGCATTTTTCCGGCCCCTTTTCCCAATTCGGCAATCCCGGGGGCAATGAGGCCCACGATGATTAGCGGAACAATAAAATCAAGGAAATTGCTGAAAAGGCCATTGAATGTCATAAACACGCGTAAAGCCCAGGCAGGAAAGAATAGTCCCGACAGAATTCCCAGTAATATGGCTATGGCTACCCGGGCAAGCAAGCCTACCTTCCATTTTTTCATGGAGACAAATATAACACATAATCACTCGTTTTCTTTATCTTTGCAAGATAAAATCTTAGGCCATGAAATCTTCAGCTGATCGGATACTCTTTGAAGGGCTCACGTTTGACGACGTGCTGCTCCTTCCTGCTGCCTCTGCTGTTCTTCCCCGCGAAGTAGACCTGACTTCGCGTTTTTCCAGGAATATTATACTCAGTGCTCCTATCGTGTCTTCTGCCATGGATACTGTCACTGACTCAACCCTGGCCATAGCCATTGCACGTGAAGGCGGTATTGGTGTGATTCACAAGAACATGACCATTGAACAGCAAATGGAACATGTGCGCAAAGTAAAACGTTCCGAAAGCGGGATGATCTATGACCCCATTGTTATTGGGCCGGAAGCTTCTGTTGGTGATGCACTTCGCCTGATGGCCGAGAACAGTATCGGGGGGATCCCCGTGGTTGACAAAAAGCACAAACTCATTGGCATAGTGACCAACCGCGACCTCCGTTTTGTGGATAACCACTCCACACCCATCACAGAAGTGATGACCAGGGAAAACCTGGTAACCATCCACAACGGGGCCGACCTGGGCGCTGCCACCAGGCTGTTGAAAATATACAAGATTGAAAAGCTGCCTGTGGTAGACAAAAAATTCAAGCTTATAGGACTGCTGACATTCAGGGATATAAAGAAAATCAAAGACAATCCCAAAGCCACAAAGGACAGCAAAGGACGGTTACGTACGGCTGCCGCAGTGGGGGTACGGGCCAATACACTGGAAAACATAGAAAAACTCCTGTCGGTAGATATAGATGCGGTAGTTATTGATACAGCACACGGTCATTCTAAAAGTGTCCTGGAAACAGTGCGTAACGCAAAAAAAACCTTCCCCAATCTTGATATTGTAGCCGGAAATATTGCCACATCGGCCGGTGCGCTCGCCCTTGCAGAATGCGGGGCAGATGCCATCAAAGTTGGTATTGGTCCCGGTTCCATCTGTACAACGCGTGTTGTGGCCGGCGTGGGTGTTCCCCAGTTATCGGCCATCATGGGAGCTTATGAAGCGCTCAGGAACAAGGGTATCCCTATCATAGCCGATGGAGGGATACGGTATTCCGGAGATATGGTCAAGGCCCTGGCGGCAGGAGCCGATACGGTAATGGCTGGTTCCCTGTTCGCCGGCGTGGAAGAGTCTCCCGGTGAAACCATCATTCTTAACGGGAGAAAATTCAAGAGCTATCGTGGCATGGGATCCCTGGAAGCCATGCAGCAGGGCTCCAGGGACCGTTATTTTCAGGATGCCGAGGAAGATGTTAAAAAGCTGGTTCCCGAAGGCATTGTCGCACAGGTTCCCTACAAGGGGACACTGGGTGAAGTCTTTTATCAGCTGGCAGGGGGATTGCGCGCAGGGATGGGATATTGTGGTACACCAGACCTGGCTTCACTTAAAAAAGCAGAATTCGTACGCATCACAACTGCCGGTGTAGTGGAAAACCACCCGCACGATGTTACCATTACCCGTGAAGCGCCCAATTATTCCAGATAAAAACCTGCCATGAAAAAGTGGATAATCATCCTCTGTACGCTGACAACACTGGTCTCCTGCGATCATCTGAGACGCTGGTTCGGAAATGAACCGGAGCGGGTGGCCCAAATCGGCAAGGAGATCCTGTATAAGAACCAGGTAGAGGGATTGTTGAAAAACGCCTCCTCGGCCAGCGACTCCATTAACCTGGTTAATCACTATATAGACCTTTGGGCCATAGACAACCTGTTATTAAAAAAAGCCGAGGTTGAGCTTACCAAAGAAGAAAAGGATGTAGAACAGGAACTGGCCGACTACAGAAAATCCCTGCTGGTCTTCAGATACCAGAAAAAATATGTGGAACAACGCATAGACACCCTTATAGAAGCAGAAGAGATCCTCTCCTACTACAACAACAACCAGGAGCTGTTCTTGCTCGATTCCCCGCTCTTCAAGCTGCGTCTGATAAAAATGCGCCTCCATTCTCCATACCTGCCCATGGTCCGCAACATTTACCGCTCCAAAACTATGGAAGACCTGGCACAACTGCAACTGTTGTGTGAAAGTTCGGCCGAGATCTATACCGATTATGCCGGCAAATGGATTACCTCGCAGGAATTGGCACAGGATTTGCCCGATGGAAACATGGACCGGATACAGGCGTTAAGAACAGAGGGATTCATAGATACGCGCGACAGCCTGTATGCCTACCTTGTACGGGTAGACGATTTTGTTCCGGCCCGTGACCCGGCCCCGATAGAACAGACAGAAGCAGGAATTCGCCAGATCATTCTAAGTAAAAGGAAACAACAATTGCTAAAAGACCTGGAAACAGAAGTGTTGCAAGAAGGCTGGAACAAACAAATCATAAAAATCTACAGAAAAGATGAAGATTAAAAAAATTGCTGCAAGCTTGCTGATCTTCCTTCTGATAAGCGCTTCTGCATTGGGCCAGAGATACGAAAATGGACTGGTAGATAAAGTGATTGCTCTCATTGGGAACGAGATGATCCAGCTTTCTGCCATAGAAGAAGAAGTGCAGATGCAAATGATGCAGGGAATCATCACAGACAAAAACCTGCGGTGTGACATACTTGAAAACATGCTGGTTTCCAAACTCATGCTTAACCAGGCCCGGCTTGACAGCCTTACCGTTAATGAAGAATACGTTGAACTGGAACTGGAGAACAGGCTTCAGGACATCAAGACACGGCTGGGTGGAGAAAAAGCGACGGAAGAATATTTCCATAAACCAATTTTCAGGTTAAAACAGGAATGGAGGGAATTGTTCCGCGAACAAAGTCTCACACGTGACATGCAATATGCCGTGACCGAAAAAGTTCCCGACATGACCCCAAAGGATATTGAAGCTTTCTACAAAATCACACCTAAAGACAGTCTGCCTATCATCCCCACACAATACCAGCTCAGCCAGATTGTCCTCTACCCTCCCCAGGAGGAAGCCATTTTGCTGGTCAAGGAGCGTCTGCTCGAATTCCGTGAAAGGATTCTCAACGGAGAGCGCTTCAGCACCCTGGCCACCATGTATTCTCAGGATCCCTACTCGGCCCGCCGGGGAGGAGAACTGGGTATGGCCGCCAAGCAAATGTACTGGCCGGCTTTTGGCGATGCAGCCATCATCCTGAAGGAGGGCCAGGTTTCACAGATTGTGGAAACCCCCGATGGCTACCATCTAATCCAGATGATAGAACGGGAAGGCGATATGTTCAATGCGCGCCACATACTCCTCAAACCCCAGGTGTTGAGCGCAGACAGGGTGAAATGCCTGGATCGCCTTGACAGTATTGCCAGCGCCATAAAATCCGACAGCACAACCTTTGAGAAAGCCGCATTGGTATATTCAGAAGATCCCCCCTCCCGGCTCAACGGAGGGCGTATGTCCGATGAAAACTCGGGTTCCATGCTTTTTGACAAAGACCAGCTTAAAACAAGCGATTATAATGTGCTCAAAGACATGAAAGAAGGAGATATTTCGGCCCCGTTCGAGAGCCGGGACAATAAAGGGCGCGAGGGAAACGTGATCTACAAGGTCATCCGCCTTGACAAGATCATTCCTGCTCACATGGCCAACCTTCAGGACGATTACAACGTCATTCAGGATATGGCCAACAACAAGGCGAGACTTGACGCTGTAGAAAAATTCATCCGGGAAAAACAACAGACCACATACATACGTATTGACCCACTGTTCAGGGATTGTGCCTTCAAACGGGAAGGTTGGATCAAATAATGAAAAAAAAACGGGTTCTGCTGTTGATGGTCTTGCTGGCCGGGTTGATAACAACCCGGAATGTCATCCTGGCCGGTACAGTTAGACAGGAAAGAACAGAGGAAGAAAAAGTACATCTTATCAGTGCCCAGATGGCCCAGATGTATGAACTTTTCGGGGTCAGTTACCGTAAAGTCACAGGCCCTGCCCGTTTCCTGCACAACAACACCTATATCCTCTGTGACACAGCTATCTGGAACACGGCAGATAATATCATTGATGCCGTGGGAAACGTCCAGATCATCCAGGAAGGAACCCAACTCACCGGAGAAACCATACATTACCTGGGAGATTTGAACATTGCCCAAGTCCGGGGCAGGATGGTCGAACTCATAGACAAGGAAGAAAACCGCCTGCGAACACAATATCTGGATTTCAACACAAAGGACAGTATCGCCTATTTTTTTAATGGCGGCAGTGTGGTAGATAACAAGGGGACCATACTGGAGAGCCGCAGGGGATACTACTATTCCAAAGAAAAGCTGTTCTGCCTGTATGAACATGTTGAAATGGGAACCGACACGCTCAGGCTGAAAGCCGATTCGCTGTATTATCATTCTGACCTGAACCTGGCTGAATTCTGGGGCAACGTGCAAGCCTGGCACACCGACGGCTTCCTTACGGCACAGGAGGGGACCTATAAAAGGGATGAAGAGTTGTACCATTTCATGCACGATGTGTTTATACGCACAGAAGAACAGGAAATCAGGGCTGAAGATGTACATTACGATAAAGGCAAAAATTCGGGTTTATTACGTCATAACGTACAGGTAAGGGACACCACACAACAGGTGCACATCATGGGAGACAGGCTGGATTTCCGGAGGGAACCGGATTGGATTCAGGTAACAGAAGACCCCGTTTTCATAGCCTGGGAAATCAACCGTGAAACCAACAGCCGGGATTCACTTTTTTTGCGTGCCGATACCCTGCTTGCCTACACATCCACTTATGGAGAAATGGACTCGCTGGAACGCGTTCGCGCCTTCGAAAGGCAGGAAATTCCCGAGCGGAAAAAAAATGCAGCCACAGCAGATTCCATGTCCAGAGGGGGATCCGTTTCCTTGCCCGCCTCGGTCGCTTTTCCCGATTCCCCCGGCGTTCCCGTCAAAGACACCCTTCCCCCGGCCAAAGACATCCCTCTGTCGCCAGAAGACATCCCTTCGTCTCCACAAGACTCGCTTCCGCCAGTCAAAGACACGGTGCCTGATCCTGTGACAGAATCTGTCCAAAATCACCTGAAAGCTGCCCTGCTTGAGGTACAGTTGTCTTTTGTCAAGGCAGACAGCACCCTGCTCTCCAATGTCACATTTTTAGGTGACAGCCTTTTCAATACCACAGAAGTTCATTTTTTATATGGATACAACAACGTCAAGGTCTATAAAAGTGACATTCAGTCATTATGCGATTCGCTGGTATTCAACAGCATAGACTCAATGATGCGCCAATATGGTTCTCCAGTCCTGTGGAACCAGGAAAGCCAGTTAAGTGCAGACAGCATACAATTCCGTTTTAGCCGGGATTCCCTGTACCGGGTAGATTTTCTTTCAAACGCCTTTCTTATCTCTCAGGAAGAAGAAGTCTTTTTCCATCAAATCAAGGCAGACCTGATGTATGCGCATGTTCGTGACAATGACATTTACCGGTTTGACGCCATAAAAAATGCAAAAGCTCTTTTCTATATCCCCGAGGACAGCATCATCACGTCGTTGAATATCAAAGAATGTGACCAAATGAACGTATGGCTCAAAGATAGACGGGCACAGCGTATCGTCTACAAAACAGCCGTTAAAAGTGACATGATCCCGCTCTACGATCTGAAAAAGGACCAGGAGCGGTTAGCCGGTTTCACATGGAGGGCTCCCGATCGTCCCCTGGACCGCTATGCCATTACCCCCCGTACAATCGTGGTAGATTTTGCACAACCCGGTACCAAATACACAGAACCGCTTTTTCCCTATACGCTCAAATATTTTCCGGCTGTACATGCTTTGCCTTCTACGCTTCGTACCGGTGTAACCACAGATGCTGTGAAGGAACTCAGTCAGAGAGAAAGGGAAAACAGGATCAATCCGTATATTCCCCTTAAAGATATGCCCTTAACACCGGAGAAGCCGGCAGGAATCCCTGAAAAGCCGGTAAAAATGCCTGAAAATGCCAGGAAAATAACTCCTGCTCTGCAACGCAAACAGCTACAGATTCAGGAAATTGAATAGCTTTAGCGCGTCTTGCGCCTTATTCAGGTTCAGCTTGTTTTCAGAAACATAATTGTCAATATCCGCTCTTTTTTCGGAAAAAATCTTCCTGAAATTCCGGATGTTCGCTACCAGCAATTTGCTCCCGTCATATAGAAATGCCGTATGGGTAAGGGAATACGGGACCTTTTGCAGGTTTTTCAACCTTATAGAAGAGGCACCGGGCATATCATACATCCTGTCTATGTTGGCAATGGAAGAAGTGACGTCCGTAGTTCCGTAAGCTCCTGTTTTCTGGTCCTGGATAATCTTTACAACAGACTTCAGGCAGAAGTCAGCGGTACTCCCTGTTGCCAGGACCCTTACCCAGGATTTGTCATGTCTGAGGTATGTGTCTTTTCCTATGGATAGCAGCCTGGCAGTGTCCTGGTCCCTAAGTACCAGGGTGTCGCCCTTGTTGTCGATAAAGTAGAGATGGGATCCCGGCAAATAGATATTCATCAGCCCCTCTGCCATGCTTTTGTCCAGGAAAAGAACGCTGCCTTTAAGGAATTCAGGATACATGAAGATCATGTCATCCGGCAGGATTTCATTCAAATCGGTACCTATGGCTGCCTCTGTCACACCCCGTTTCACGGTTTGCGCACCTGCGTTTGCAGACAAGAGTAAAACCGCAGCTATCAGCAGGGCAATAGTCAGTGTGTTCTTATTCATGATATTTAATAATTGTTTACCAGGCGTACAAGGGAAGCCCGCCCATAAGTTCTTTCACTTTTTTCCTGACCCGGTCAATGACAGTCTGATCGTCCATATTGCTCAGAACTTCATCTATCAGTGCCACAATGGTTTCCATCTCCAGTTCCTTCAGTCCGCGCGTTGTCACGGCCGGTGAACCCACGCGGATTCCCGAAGTCTTGAACGGTGAACGGGAATCAAAGGGGACCATGTTCTTGTTCACGGTTATGTCTGCCTTTACCAGCACATTTTCAGCATCTTTCCCCGACAGTTCAGGAAATCTTGAACGTAAATCAATCAGCAGCAGGTGGTTGTCTGTGCCGCCCGACACCAGGGTGTAGTTACGCTTTTCGAATGCCGAGGCCATAGCCTGTGCATTTTTCTGCACCTGAATCTGGTAATCCCTGAACTCGGGTTGCAGTGCCTCAAAAAACGAGACTGCTTTGGCTGCAATGACATGCTCCAGAGGACCGCCCTGCACTCCGGGAAAAACACTGGAATTGATGAGCGAGGACATTTTCCTGATCACTCCTTTAGGCGTGGTTATTCCCCATGGATTATCAAAATCCTTACCAATGAGGATGATCCCGCCCCTGGGTCCTCTGAGTGTCTTGTGGGTGGTCGAGGTCACGATGTGGGCGTATTGTAAGGGATTCTTTAGCAGTCCGGCCGCGATCAGGCCTGCCGGATGGGCCATATCCACCATGAAAATGGCTCCAACCCTGTCTGCTATCTTGCGCATACGCTCATAATCCCATTCCCTTGGATAAGCAGATCCGCCCCCGATGATCATTTTGGGTTTGTGTTCCAGGGCCAGTTGCTCCATCTGATCATAATCTATAACGCCTGTCTGACGGTTCAGCGTATAGGCAACCGGGCGGTATAAGATTCCGGAAAAATTGACCGGAGAACCGTGCGTTAAGTGACCTCCGTGTGCCAGATCAAGACCCATGAAGGTGTCTCCAGGCTGCAGGCAGGCAAGGAAAACAGCCATATTGGCCTGAGCTCCCGAATGGGGCTGCACATTGGCATACCCGGCGCCAAACAATTCACAGATCCTGTCTATGCAAAGTTGTTCCGATTTGTCAACCACTTCACAACCGCCGTAATAACGCGCACCGGGATATCCCTCGGCATATTTGTTGGTCAGCACAGACCCCATTGCACTCAACACCTGAGGGCTGACAAAATTTTCCGAAGCAATTAATTCAATGCCATTGGCCTGGCGGTTTTCTTCTTTCCTGATAAGATCAAATAGGACAATATCCTGTTTCATAAAAAATTTTTTTAAGTTTTCAAAGATACAAAAAAACCCGGGATCCCCGGGTTTTCTAAATGACTTGATTGTCTGGTTTATTCTTCACCAACAACTTCTACCTCTATGGTAGCGTTAATTTCACGGTAAATCTTGATGACAGCTTGGTGAACACCCACTTCCTTCAAGGCTTCTGCCCCGATGAAGGAGATGTTGCGGCGGTCTACTTCAATTCCCTGCGCAGCCAGTGCTTCTGCTACCTGAATGTTGTTTACAGAGCCAAAAACTTTACCGTTGCTGCTTACTTTGGTAGCAATCTTTACCTTGCATGCTGCCAGCCTGGCGGCCAGTGCCTTGGCATCTTCACGTACCTTGGCTTCCTTATGGGCGCGCTGACGCATATTTTCCTGGTGCATTTTCAAGGCAGACGCAGTTGCCATAACAGCCATTCCCCTGGGTATAAGATAATTGGTGGCATATCCATTACGAACCTTTACAACATCGTCCTTAAGTCCCAGATTTTCAACATCTTGTTTTAAAATGATTTCCATAGCCTCTCTCCTTATTTAAGTAAATCGGTTACATAGGGCAGTAAAGCCAGATGGCGGGCACGCTTGATGGCCTGGGCCACTTTACGCTGGAATTTCAAAGATGTTCCGGTAAGCCTGCGCGGCAGGATCTTGCCCTGTTCATTAAGAAAGCGTTTCAGGAATTCGGGATCCTTATAATCGATGTATTTTATCCCGGACTTTTTAAAACGGCAGTATTTTTTCTTTTTTACCTCAACTGTGGGGGGATTCAGAAAACGAATTTCGTTGCTTTGTGCCATGATCTAGTCCTCCTCTTCAATTTCAATTTCAATATCATCTTCCACAGCCGGTTTCTTTAACCTGGGAGCAGGTTTTTCTTCCTTTTCCATGACAGGAACGGCTTCTTTGGCCGGGCTGTGTTTTTTCTCTGCATAGGCAATGGCATGTTTATCCATCGCGAAAGTCAAGTACCGGATCACACGCTCATCCCTGCGAAACTGGAGTTCCAGCTTTGCAATAAAATCAGGGTTTGCTTTAAATCCTATCAAATGGTAAAAACCAGTGGTTTTTTTCTGGATGGGGTAAGCTAATTTTTTTAATCCCCAGTCCTCTTCGTAAGTGATCTCACCTTCTGCGGCGAGAATCTGATCACGAAACTTGGCAACCGCTTCCTTCATCTGAACATCAGACAAAACGGGAGTTAAAATGAAAACGGTTTCATACTGTTTCAACATAGTGATTGTTTATTAATTAAAATTATAAAGGGCTGCAAAGATAGGAAATTCCTGCAGCCCTGCAAATTTTTATTTTCACTCAGGATCGCCTGCTATTTTACCGGTGCATTGCTTAATGTCTTAACCAGCAAGTCCCAGAACTTTTGTACAGAAGGGATCAGGCAGCGTTCGTCGGGAGAGTGCGGCGAACGCAGGGTGGGGCCAAATGAAATCATATCCCAGTGCGGATAGGCGCCGCCCAGTATGCCACATTCCAGTCCTGCATGGATGGCCTTGACTTTGGCTTCCTGGTTGTACATGCTTCTGTAGATATCCTTCATCACCTTAAGTATAGGTGAGTCCATATCGGGTTTCCATCCCGGGTAAGCCCCCGAGAAAGACACCCTGGCCCCAATGTTGGCAAAGCAACAGGCAAGCGCTGTTCCCATGTCTTCTTTTGCCGTATCTGCCAGGCTGCGTATCAGGCAATGAACGGCTATCTTGCCTTCTTTTGCCTTGAATATGGCCAGATTGGAAGATGTTTCCACCAGACCGGGCATAGAGGCGCTCATACCCCACACCCCGTTAGGGGCGGCGTACACGGCGCGGATCACTTTGAGGGCCGTTTCTGCCGGTATCACATGGGAGGGCCTCTCGCACAAGGCAAAGCTGACTTGCAGGGCAGGATCCGTCAGTGTGAGTTCGCTGGCAATGATGCCGGCCATGTTTTCCACCCGGCTTTTCACGCTTGTTGTCTTTTCAGAAGGGAAGCATATCACGGCATCTGCCTCGCGCGGTATGGCATTGCGCAGGTTACCGCCTTCCACCCAGGCTATGCCTGCGTTGCATTCTTCCAGCAGGGGGTATAGAATACGCGTTATGATCTTGTTGGCATTCCCGCGCCCCAGTATGATATCCATTCCCGAGTGCCCTCCCTTGAGCCCTGTGACATTGATATGGGCAGATATCCATCCGTCGGGGACCGGAGAAGGCTGGTACTCCATTTCAAACGAGCCGTCTTCACCTCCGGCACATCCCACGTAAAGCTCACCTTCATCCTCAGAATCCAGGTTCAGCAGAATGTCGCCCTTAAGAACGCCCGGTTTGAGTCCCCTGGCCCCCGTCATTCCGGTTTCTTCATCTGTTGTTATCAGCACTTCTACCGGACCGTGCTCCAGGTCATCGGCTTCCAGAACAGCCATGGCGGCTGCTATGCCCATGCCATTGTCGGCTCCCAGGGTAGTCCCGGTTGCGTAGACCCATTCACCTTCGATTCTGGGAATGATGGGATCTTTTTCAAAATCATGTTCTGTAGCATTGTTTTTCTGGGGCACCATGTCCATGTGTGCCTGCAGGATGATTCCCTTGCGGTTTTCCATACCGGGGGTGGCCGGCTTACGTATGATCACATTGCCTGTCTCATCCACAATGGTTTCCAGTCCCAGGTTTTTGCCAAATGCAGCCAGGAAAGCACGGATTTTTTTTTCTTTCTTGGAAGGACGCGGTATTTGCGTCAGTGAATAAAAGTGTTTCCAGACCCTTTGGGGTTTCAGGTTGATAATATCCATAAATTTATTTTTTAATTAATGATAAAGTTCAAAACGGGGCCTTTCTGATACAGGGGGATACGCGCCTGAAGCAGCTCTTTCTGACCATCGGTGAGCCGTACCATGGTTATGACAGGCTGCCTGTAATAAAGACGTGTTCCGGTGCGTATACGGCCTTCGTCGGCCAGAAGCCGGGGGATGACTTCCTGGGCAGCAGCATCAACCTCCAGCACGATGGGTCTTCCCCCCACGTTACCGGCGGGCAGTAATCCTTCTGTTTCAGAAAACCGGAAAGCCACATAACGGGTGTTTTCCACATCGGGAAGCACATCGGTAGAAAGGTGTGTTTTACCAGTGGTGGTCTCTCCCAAAAACAGCTTCAGGTATTCTTCTTCCATGCGACGCATCTCTTCCACTGCCGCTCCCATAGCCTCTCCACTGTATAGGGCATCGGTATCTCCTGTGATGATGGCATAACGCATGTTGCGCAGATCAAAAACCTTCCTGGCAGCCTCTTCTGCCCGCTGTTCCAGCGTTTTTTCCACCAACTGTGTCTGTTGCACAGGAATGGCAGAGACCTCTTGTCCCCGGATCTGAGAACGATACAGGGTAGTACGTTCCTCTTTAAGGTTTTCAATGATCCCGGCATCGGATACTTCCTGCGATCCGTCCAGGGAGGGGAAACGCCAGTGGTTTTCTTTTGCGGCATAGCTGTCGGACAACAAAACCAGACCCTGGGAGGTCAGCTGCAGAAACCAGGGCTGCGCATTGCCTGCAGACAGGTTGACCACGTAGAGCTGGTGTGGATCGGCTTCCAGCATAGGCGTCATCTCTATGCGCGATAGCTCATAGGTGGTGGTTTTCGCCTGACCGGCTTCAATGCCAAGGAATTTGCGGGCATATCGCGCATAGGGTCCCGGGCTGAAGCTGGCGTAGGAGGCCTCGGCCACTATGCGGACACAGGTGCGGGGCAGGCTGTAGACAACAGCTCCCTGGGGGATCTGCTGTCCTTCTGTCACGGGTTGTCCCTGTAAGGGAACCCACAGACTTATGGCCAGCAATAAGATAATGAGCTTTTTCATACTGTTATTATTTATGTTTTTTTATGCAAATATCGGGCCTTGTAATGGCGGTGTCCGTTTCCAGCGTTTATGGCTCCAAAGCCAAAGGGGTGGGTTTTCCCGGATATCCTCTTCAAGGAACCGGGCAAACCGGCGGGTTACATAACCTTCCCCGTGCAAAGCGGCATTTTCTGCTATCAGAGTCAAATGCAGCACATAACGTCCTTTTCCGGATTGCCTGATCACCCCGTAAACCACAGCAAAACCAAATTTTCGCGCCAGGATTTCGGGCCCGGCTATCATCAGTGCAGGCTGTCCAAGGAAACTTACTGCTATACTTTTTCCTGCAGGTCCGGGACACTGATCCGATATCATGGCATATATCCCGGGGAACTCCCGGTGTTTTGCCATATACCTGGCAACTTCCCGGCTTTCCAGAAGGTGCCATCCCGTCCTGTACCGGTTGCGAAGGGTAAACATCAATTGGTCAAACAACGGTGAATCCAACCGCTGATAGACCATATGCAATTGTTTCTGGTCATAGCCGCAAATACTGCCCCGGCCCGAACAGCTGCACGCTCTGAGGAATTCCCAGTTCCCGGTGTGAGAAAGCATTACCACAACACTTTTACCCTTGATTTTCAAAGATTCCAGCACTTCTCCCCCTTCTATGGAAAAGCGTTTCATCACGCTTTTTCCCGATGCTGAAAAGAGCCAGGTGGTCTCTGCAAACAGGCGGCCAAGGTAACGATAAAAATCCCGGGTAAGATGTCGTATCTGTTGGTAGGATTTTTCGGGAAAAGACCTGGACAAATTGGTAATCACCACCGTCCGGCGGTAGCCTGCAATTCTGGCGGGCATCACCACCAGAACACGGGAAAGGCCATAGAGTACAGGCAGCGGAAACAGGCTTACCAGGAAAATTATCACATAAAGAGCAAAGTATCCCAGCTGCGAAAATAGTGCCTTCATAGACAGACAAAGTTACCAAATTTATCGTATTTTTGCCGGATACAAACCAAAAAAAACCACACACTATGTTCAAAGGACAACCCAAAGGATTGATCGCCGCAGCGTTATCCAATATGGGCGAACGCTTCGGTTTTTACACCATGATGGCCATCCTGTCTTTGTTTATATCGGCAAAATTCGGCCTGAGTGAAACAACGACCGGAATCATTTATTCCATTTTCTATGCTCTTATTTATGTTCTGGCACTTGTTGGAGGTATCATTGCCGATAAAACAAAAAACTACAAGGGAACCATACTTACCGGTATCATCCTGATGGCCGTTGGATACCTGCTCATTGGGTTGCCCACACCCACCCCTGTCCCCAACCTGCCACTCTACCTGACCATTACCTGCGTGGGCTTGTTTACCATTGCTTTTGGTAACGGTCTGTTTAAAGGAAACCTGCAGGCAGTTGTAGGACAAATGTACGACAACCCCCAATACGCAGGAAAACGCGACACCGGGTTCCAGATTTTTTACATGTTCATCAATATCGGCGGATTTTTTGCCCCGTTTTTTGCCATTGCGGTAAGAAACTGGTGGCTGCAGTCAAACAACCTTATTTACAACGCCGAACTTCCTGCCCTTTGTCATCAATTCCGTGCTGGCGGACTTACAGGAGAAGCCATGGACAAATTCGCCCTGGCTGCTGCCCAGGCCAATCAGGGCCCCATAACCGACCTGGCCGAATTTACAGACAGGTACCTGAACGTGTTCAGCACCGGATTCCATTATGCATTTTTCGTCGCCATTGTAGCCATGGTCATTTCTCTTGTGATCTTCCTGGTAACCAAAAAGGGACTGCCCGACGTGAAAAAAGACAACGCTAAAAAAGATGGTAAGGAACCGGTAGTTACCAAAATGGAAGTTGCCGAGGTAAAACAAAGGCTTCTTGCCTTATTTGCCGTCTTCGCCATTGTGATTTTCTTCTGGTTTTCCTTTCACCAAAACGGTTTAACGCTGACATTCTTTGCCAGGGATTACACAGACCTGAGCATGATAGACATAGATCTTGGATTTACCCGTATTGTAGGGGCTGAAATATTCCAATCTGTGAATCCTTTGTTTGTAGTGACACTTACCCCGATCATTGTGGCTCTCTTCGCCTGGCTCAACCGGAAAGGAAAAGAACCCTCCACACCCAAAAAGATCGCCATAGGCATGGGGATTGCCGCCATTGCATACATCATCATGACACTGGCATCGGTAAACCTGCCTGCTTTTTCAGAAGTAAAAGCAGCAGGAGGCCTGGACCCCTCCCTTAAGGTGGGACCGTTCCTGCTGATTGTCACCTATTTTGTTTTGACTGTTGCCGAGTTGTTCATCAGCCCTCTGGGGTTGTCTTTCGTGTCCAAGGTTGCCCCGCCTCATATGCAGGGATTGATGCAGGGAGGATGGCTTGCTGCCACAGCTGTCGGAAACCAGTTGCTGTTTATTGGAGGCCTGATGTATTCAAATATTCCTTTGTGGGCAACCTGGACGGTATTTGTTGTAGTATGTCTCATATCTATGATTACTATGCTGTCTATGGTTAAATGGCTGGAACGGGTAGCAAAATAGCAAATACCCTTCGCGGGTCAGCCGGTTTTTATGCCGCTATTGCCATAGCATGCTGGTCTACTGTGGCCACTGCTTTCAAATGGGCACTGGAAGGGCTGACCCCTGCCTCCATGCTTTTTATAGCAACCACCTCTGCGATTGCCGCGTTATTCATCCTGCTTTATGCAGGAGGATACCGCGGCGATTTTTTAGCCATTCCCTGGAAGGCATGGAAAAGGAGTGCCTTTCTGGGACTTGTGAATCCTTTCCTCTACTACCTGATCCTTTTCAAAGCTTACAGCCTGCTTCCGGCACAGGTGGCACAGGCCCTGAACATGATCTGGCCGCTTATTCTGGTCCTTTTATCCATTCCCATCCTGGGGCAGAAGATCCGATGGGCCGGTATACTGGCCATGGTCATCTGCTTTTTGGGCGCCATGTTCATTGCCTTGCAGGGAGATCCGCTTTCTGTGTTGCGTGAAGGTGTGCACATTAAAAATCCCTGGGGTATTGTACTGGCCCTAGGCAGTGCTTTTCTTTGGGCTGTATACTTTCTGCTCAACATGAAAAACACATTGCCCGATGAAATTTCCCTGCTCCTAAATTTTCTCTTTGCCTGGATTTACATTTCCCTGTTTTTATTGCTTAGCAGCCTGGTGTCGTGGCAAAGCGGAACAGGCACTGTTTCTCAGGCTACCCTGAAAAGCATCCTCTCGGGAATTTATATCGGGATCTTCGAGATGGCCATACCGTTTGTTGTATGGCTCAAAGCCCTTAAACTGGCAAAAAACACGGCCGTTGTCAGCTCTTTAATTTATATTTTTCCGTTCCTTTCACTCATTATGATCCATTTTGTATTGGGAGAACCCATATTTTTGTCCACTGTGATCGGATTGATCCTGATAGTGACAGGCGTACTGTTATCGCGTTTTTCCGGGAGATCTGTCCCAAAATCTGCTAAATCCATAACATGAAACACCTGCCTAAGAAAATTTTCCTTACCATCCTGCTGTTTCTGATTACAGGAGCCCATGCATTATCGGGACAAAGATCCCTGAAAAACCTGGAAGACCTTGATAACCCGGATATCCGCATAGGGGTTCTCATTGCCACATGGCAGGAAACTTATGCAAGAGAACGCTTTCCCCGGGCCGGTATTTTGCCCCTGGCCAATACCACCGACCTGCTTTCCTTATTAAGGAACGGGGACTGCGATGTTGTTTTCCTGGCACGTCCGGCTTGTATTTATATACTGGAAGAAGCCCGGGACCTGACTTTTTTAGATCAATGGGTTGCCCCAACCTCTGTCTCTGCCGGGTTCCCATTGAACGACACCCTGTTTTTGCCCCGCTTCAATGAATTCCTTGAACAGATACGCGATCAGGGCATCGTTAAGCAGATGGAAGAACGGTGGCTTGAAAAAACCGGAAATACCATGCCTTACTTCCCGGAAAGTACCCATAGTAAAGAGGTGTTGCGAATCGGAACAACATGCATGGACGTGCCGTTCACCTTTTATCAAAAGAACGAGCCGGCAGGATTTGATATTGAAATGAGCCGCCGGTTTGCTGCCTGGCTTGGAAGAAGGCCGGTCTTTGTGATATCTGATTTTACAGGCATGCTGGCCGGCATGTCGACGGGGAAAATGGATATGATGGTCAATTACATCATGGTCACACCGGAAAGGTCAAAAAAATATTCGTTTTCTGAAACCTACCTCAACACCTATTCCTCCATGATCACCCTTCGCTCCAGGCTGGAGCAGGGAGTGGCAGTTGATAAGCCCAAACAGGGTATCAGGGAGCGTTTTCACAACAACCTGATTCTGGACAAGCGGTATCTGCTTTTGTGGGACGGGCTCAAAACAACCCTGCTGATCGCTGTCTTGTCTTCCCTGGGGGGTACCCTTACCGGGGCAATCGTTTGCACCCTGCGCATGAGCCGCAGAAAAACAATGCGCTGGCTGGCCTCGGGATACATTTCCCTGTTCAGGGGTATTCCACAGGTAGTGCTTTTGATGCTGATGTACTACGTGGTCTTTGCTTCAACCAGGATGAGCGGGGTAACAGTATCTGTAATTACTTTTTCCTTGATCTTCGGAGCTTACGTATCTGAAATGTTCCGTTCTGCCATTCAATCCGTTCCCCGGGGACAGACAGAAGCGGGCATTGCTCTGGGATTCAGCAAGATAAGTACATTTTTCCATATTGTGTTACCACAGGCTTTAAAGCACGTGTATCCCATTTATAAGGGAGAGCTTATTGCCCTTACAAAACTGACTTCTATTGTAGGATATATTGCAGTGCAGGATTTGACTAAAGCCAGTGATCTGATCAGAAGCCGCACATTTGATGCCTTTTTTCCCCTGATCGTAATCTCTGTCATTTATTTTTTCATATCCTGGGGACTGGCCCGCTTGCTGGATGCCGCCCTGCCCACCAGCATAAGACACTCCTGACAATCAAAGGTTACTGTAAAGCGTTTTTGACCCCTGACAAGGAAAAGAGGCTCCTGCAAGACTCCCGGTGCCTTCTTGTTTTCCCGCGGACAATACCCCAGCGCCTGTTTAAGGCAATAGCGGCAGATCATCAGAGGGGTATGCTCCCCAACAGGAGTAGCCGCTGTCTGGAACGATCCGGTCGTATAGGCCTTTTCTAAAGCCGCTAAAGGCTCCTGATGCGGCAGTCCCGGATCCGGGGTAAAGCGAACACCCCGGGCATTGGACTGAACAAGCTGTCCCAGCCTCTCCTGGGCTTTTCTTTTCGCCAGGGTCAGTACAGAGGCGGGGATAAACCAGGGAAAATCTTTGGGTAAAAAATCCACCTTCCGTACCCTGTACGAAGTGTCCCCCATCCGCGAAACTGTCGCTGCCAGAAAATCCTTTGCCTGAGCGGGGTTCTTTGCCCTATCAGAAGGACAATCCAGTGGTACGGTCACCCGGGCAGGCGGCTCACCGGGTAGGGATTCCCGGAACAGGGTAAGAAATAATCCCCCGTCTCGGGCCGCGATCTCAATATCCACATCCATGAGGCGCTCTGCTGTTTTTCCTCTCAGCTGCTTCTCAAACAGCCGGTCGTAATTCCTGTATATTTCCATTCCCTTTTTCAGGGGAAGACCTTCCCGGTAAATGCGTTTTTCCTCCACCCTGTTCACGGCAAAACCGGAAAAGGTGCCGTCAGGGAGTGTAAAACAAAGTCCGTCACCTGTATTAACGACTGCCTTTGTTTCAAATCCTCCGGGAAAAACGCGGCTGATCGTTCCCAGGTATTCTCCGGTGGATTTTGGGGTGTGCCACTGATGAACAGGTATAGTAAAGCGGCCGTTTTGGGGGAAATATTCGGTCTGATCGCGGTGAAATGTTTTTTTTGGATCGGGTGTGAAAAAGAACGAGCATTGTCCCGGGGATGTTTTTTGCCCCTGCAACCTGTCTAGTGTTGTAATTAATTAAAAAGTAAACTATATTTTTAAGGGTTTACCGGTGTATGTCCACTCGAAAGGTTTAGCCCTTGTCTTGTTGTATGTATCGACATACTCCAGCAGCTGAGCCGATAATTG
>Ga0209717_1000630_pt1 | contig 42412 bp, 26 predicted proteins | sample AD_UKC048_MetaG_FD_184418 | JGI IMG/M metagenome (GOLD analysis project Ga0209717, IMG submission 184418) | Active sludge microbial communities of municipal wastewater-treating anaerobic digesters from USA - AD_UKC048_MetaG (SPAdes) (version 2) | ecosystem: Engineered > Bioreactor > Anaerobic >...
TAGACACCGTTTTTTTTGCATCACTAAATTAGGTGAAACTTTTCGTATAGCGAAGTACTGCGTATATTACTTATACACAGTACTTTGCTTCATTTTGTTGATAACTTTCTTGCGGATTTAAGGCATTCTCTTGAAACTTCCGGGAATAAATTATTCCGTTACAGGGGACAGATTCCCTTATTTATTTTTATCTCGGCCATTCCGGTGATCTTTCTTACAGATTATAAATTGTTTAACGATACATTTTATCTGATCGTAACCGTAATTTCTATTGTCATTGCTTTTTTGGGCTTTGCCATCAGGGCATATACCATAGGTACCACACCCAAGGGAACATCGGGACGCAATACCAAAGAACAGGTGGCCGAATCACTTAATACAAAGGGTATCTATTCTATGATCCGTCATCCTCTTTACCTTGGTAATTACCTGATGTGGCTCGGACTGCTTATATTTACTTTCAACGGATATTATATCATCATCATTTCATTGTTTTTCTGGCTGTATTACGAAAGGATTATGTATGCCGAGGAACGCTTCCTCGAACGAAAATATGGTGAAGTGTATCTGAAATGGTCGGAGCAGGTTCCTGCATTTATCCCGGCTTTCAGCAAATTCGTCAAAAGCAGCATCCCGTTCTCACTGAAAAGCGTTTTGCGCAGGGAATATTCAGGAATTATGGCCATGGCCACCGGATATTTCTATGTGGACCATTTGAGGAATTATGTGCTTAACAATGTGTTTGAACCCTGCAGGATTTCCAGTTATGCCCTGGCAGCAGGTATTGTCATTACATTGGTGCTGAGAACACTGAAACACAGTGGAATGTTGAATGAATCGGACCGGTCATGATTTTTTGTTTTTTATGACCTTCAGGCATACTGGCTACCGAAAGTTTGCATAATTTTGTAAATAACTTTTTATGAAACGAATTTTACTTATAATAATATTATTTGTCGGAAATTATGACTGTATACTCTACGGCCAGCATCAAACCAATACACCTGGATCTGATATAGCTGCCGATGCTCCATACCGGATGAGAAAATCAGACACAAATAATCAGATAAACAGCATCCCACTGCATGTGTATGTCCATTCATCAAGTTGTTTTAACTGTGGCAATGAACTTAACGATATCAAAGTTTATCTTAAAAATGCATCCGATCAGGATTTTGGAAGTGTCCTGACATTTGAAAACTATTCGTTTGCATCTTTTGATTCATTAATTACAAGCCGGTCGCCGGAAGACCTTATATGGGGTGTTCAGGCTTTCGATTCCAGCGGCTATGCCACAGATAATGAATCGACCATACGATTTACTTCTGATGAATCGATACTGGGTGAAGAATATGTTGATATTTCAGAGGATTATTGGTATTTTACGCTGAATATACCTCCTGAAAAACTCACAAATTATGAGGATATACTGGATATTAAAATATATTTTACCCTGGATTTTGCCACGGACCAGGAGCAGTATTTTCGCGTTTTCAGGTATGATGATGGGCTGCCCCGGCCTCAGGGATGGTATCGGGGCGATACGCATTATCATTCTCTTTTCACGCAGAACGATGTGGAATTTGGATTGCCCCTTGAAGGAACAAAAGAAGCTGCCAAAAAAACCGGGCTGGACTGGATTACCCTGAGCGATCACAGTTGTGATTTTAATAATTACGGATCGGATATGCAGGATAACTGGTACAGGCAGGGCTTAGCGGTGATGAACCTTAACAGCCATGATTCTTCCTTCATCTTTATCAGGGCGATGGAGGCAAGTATAAAAAATTCCGAAGGCAAGGTCGTTCATGCTTTGTTGTATCCCTCCGAAATTGCGCCTTTCAGTTATCCCTTTTTTCTGGATGGCGGAGGCGATCTGACTGAAACAGCCAACACGGTGCCCCAGACACTGGCCGACATTGCATCTTATATCGGATTTGCTTATTGTGCCCATCCTTTTGCTGAAAAGGAGGAACTCTCTTTCGTTATTAACGGAGGCACCTGGAATCTGAACGATACACTGTTTCCTGCCGACGGACAACCGCATCCTTCCATGGGAACGGTTATCTGTAATGATTTGTCATTAGCCAGCGATATCTATAGTAATGATAGTAATTATCTTTTTCCGCAGGGCCTTGCAGGCGGCGAAATATGGAATAACCGTCAGTCACTTTCTACAACCGATGAAGAAAATGATCCGTGGAATGTTACCTATTCTGGTTCAGTAACACCGTTTGTTCCTCTTGACATATATGATCCTTCATATCATTTTTACCGCTTTATGCAAAACCTCGATGTTACAGACTTTTTGCAAAAAAAAGCGCTCCATGTTAAAAATAATAATCCCTCTGTAAAGAATTGGAAGTTTTTTATCTCTGCCGGTAGCGATGCACACGGCTCCTTTAATTATTCTAATACAGGACTCACCTTTGGGATTACCGGTGATATCAGCGATAATGCTATTGGTAAGCTGGCAACTATGGCCTATTGCCCTGACGGAATGGGTGTTAACGGTAGAAATGTTCTTAAAGCCTTAAAAAACGGTAATACCGTATTATCCGACGGACCTGTGGTGATTATGGGTATCAGTACCGACGGAAACAGCGCAGATATTGAAATAAATATCGGACAGGATACGGTACTAACAGGGCAACAGCTAACCAGCGACAGCCTTGTTATTGATACTTATATTACTCCTGAATTTGGGAACGTCAGCCTGATAACGCTGACCGGCATTACACAGGACACTATTTGTTTTTATGAGTTACCGGTGACTGCCCACCAGGTATATAATCTTAACGATATTCTTATAGATCTGTTTGGCTATATTCCAGATGATGAGTATTTTACCATAAGAGCATCCATGCGTTCCATCAAATATTACGGGACTCTCAGTACGATTTACAGGCGTGTGTCTGATGAGTTTTTCAGCATAACAAATCCCATCTGGATTAAGCCGGCATTGTATGCGCTCAACGAGGAACATCGTGTCGCAGAAAAAATAAATGTAAGACCTAATCCTGTCAATGACAGATTTTATGTAAATTTACCACAAAATGAACACTATATGATAAGGATTTCGGATGTCAATGGCGCCGTGGTTCTTGAACAGGCATACACAAAAAATGGTGTAGATGTAAAGAACCTGCCTTCAGGGATTTATATAGCATCATTTTATAACAGTGACGGCATAATCAATAAGAAAATAATTGTCAATCATTAAGAAGTCAATCATTAAAAGTATATAATATGAAAAAACAAATTCTATCTCCGGCACGCATCGTTATAGCATGTTTTGTGTTTGTTTCACTATTCTTTTCTTCGTGTGAGGAATATATAACGCCTACGAAAACACTCATGGAAGGTGTATGGACCGTGAGCAATGTTTATGATGCCAATGGTACCGATCATGCCGGCAAGCTGAATTTTCCGATCACTGCTTTTCACCTGAGCAGCGATAACACGGTAATATCTACTTCAGGGCCATTGACCATGTTTATTGTTTACGGCGACAACAAGTACACACAGATTGCCGGAGATATTGACCAGGTTTTTAATTATGCCGGGCTGGATTTTAATGGCGGTGAATATTTTGTCGATGACGGTTATGTGGACAGGTTTACGCTCGAAATGAAACTGGAAGGGCTTCCGGGCCAGCATACCTTAACCTCTTTGTTACAGATGCTTCAGGTAAATGCCCAGTGGCTTCAGGTAGTGGTTTATCATAAATTTATCAATGTGGGTATAGCCTTCTCGGAAGACAATAATACTATGACCTGGACATTTGATGACCAAACCATCGGGATGTATAATACTAAAGATAACTATGGAAATTATGTTTTATGGGGTGGCTGGCCGGTAGAGAATTTTACCCGTTGTACCATTGTACTGAAAAAGCAGGTGAAAGACCTGAACCAGGTGGTGGCTGATGCTATTTGATACTTTCGGAAGCTATGAAAAGCGGTATGGAAAATATCCTTACCGCTTTTTTTATGGCTGATTGTCGTCATTGTTACCCACTTTTTTACTGTTATAACTTTTTTGCCGAAAAGTCTTACTGGATCGGAATATTTTTAACAAAATCTTTTCAGGGATATTGACCGGCAATAACTATCTTTGCAATCCATTGATATTAAAACTTATAAAAAAGAAAATGTATACCCCCATGAAAAAATTCAATCTTATCATGTTCTGTGTTATAATAAGCGTAAGCATGATGATGAGCTGCAAAAATAAAACTATGAAACAGGAAGAACCGGCGATAAACATTGCCAACATGGACACCACTATTAAACCCGGAGATGATTTCTTCAGGTATGCCAACGGAAACTGGATGAAAAACAATCCCGTTCCGCCCGAATACAGCATTTATGGCTCATTCGAAGAACTTAAAGAGGATAACAACGAGCAACTGCGTTCTATCATGGAAGATGCCGTTGCGGATCGAAATGTTAAAGCAGGCTCTGTAAAACAAAAGATTGCCGATTTTTATTCTTCCGGCATGGACTCGACAGCTATCGAAAAAGCTGGTATCACTGCCATACAAAAGGAGCTGGATAAAATTGATGCTGTAAATAATACAGAGGATATGGTCAAGTTGGTGGCCTATTTGCACACCTCTGGGGTGACTCCTTTGTTTTACTTCTTTTCAGGACAGGATGACAAAAACAGCGAAAAGGTGATTGCCCAGCTCTACCAGGGCGGACTTGGCCTGCCCGACCGCGATTATTATTCCTCAAAAGATGCCCGTTCGGCTGAGATTCGTAAAGAATATGTAAAGCACGTTGGCAAGACATTTGAACTGGCCGGAGCAAATAAAGCACAGGCAGAAAAAGATGCACAAATCGTCATGGATATTGAAACCCAACTGGCCAAAGCTTCATCAACCCGCCTGGAATTACGCGACCCGGTCAGGAATTATAATAAAACAGATCTTGCCGGTCTGAAGAAGATGGCCCCGGAGTTCGGCTGGGATATGTATTTCCCGGGCATCGGCCTGAAAGCCACCGATGAAATAAATGTCGGCCAGCCCTTGTTTTTTGCTGAAATGGCAAAACTGGCAAAATCAGTTCCTTTAGACCAATGGAAAGTATACCTGAAATGGCATCTGATCCATGAAGCCTCACCCTTTCTTTCCTCCGCTTTCGAAAAGGAACAATTTGCATTTTACAGCGGAGTACTCTCAGGGGTAAAAGAAATGAAGCCGCGGTGGAAGAGGGTGCTGAACACTACCAGTTATTCGCTGGGTGAGGCCGTTGGCCAGCTCTATGTTGAAAAATATTTTCCGGCCGAAGCCAAACAGCGTATGCTTGCTTTGGTTGCAAACCTTAAAGATGCCCTGAAAGGCAGGATAGAAAAACTGACCTGGATGGGTGATTCTACCAAAAAAGAAGCCATAGCCAAACTGGCCAGGATGAATATAAAAGTAGGTTATCCGGATAAATGGAGGGATTATTCTTCGATGGAGGTCACCAAAGATTCCTATTTTGAAAACATCATGGCGGCCTCACGCTTTGAATACAAACGCGACCTGGAGAAAATCGGCAAACCCGTGGACCGTGCCGAGTGGGGCATGACGCCGCAAACCGTCAATGCTTACTACAGCCCAAACATGAACGAGATCGTGTTTCCTGCGGCCATCCTGCAGCCGCCTTTCTTTTTTATGAACGGTGATGATGCGGTCAATTACGGAGCCATAGGTGTGGTGATCGGCCACGAGATGACTCATGGTTTTGATGACCAGGGAAGGCAATTTGATAAAGACGGAAACCTGCGCGATTGGTGGACCAAAGAAGATGCCGCAAATTTTGAGAAGCAGACACAAGTCCTTGTCGACCAGTTCAATGCCTTTGAGATGCTTGATTCATTATATGTAGACGGCAAATTGACATTAGGTGAAAACATTGCCGATATGGGTGGTATCACGGTAGCTTATGCCGCGCTGCAAAAAGCCATGCAGGGTAAAGACAGTAAAGCTGAAATTGACGGCTTCACATCCGATCAGCGGTTCTTTCTTGCTTATGCTCAGATATGGAGGGGCAACACCCTTGACAAAGAGCTGATGCGCCGGCTGAAGGAAGATGTTCATTCACCGAAAGAAGCCCGTGTCAACGGCCAGGTTTATAATATTCCTGAGTTTTATGCCGCCTTTGACATAAAACCAAGCGATAAGTTTTACAAGCCCGAAAACCTGCGCCCGGTCATCTGGTAATGATCTTATAAAGAACTGTAAAAGCAGTACAACCACTTGTGCTGCTTTTTTTGATTTGTTGTATATTCATCAGCCCTGGGGCAGCGCACCGTATTATCAGATTTTTCTCTGCGTCGCTGCGCCTCTTCGAGAAATACATATTTTTTATCTCGCAAAGCCGCCAAGCCGCAAAGCCATACTTTATTTTTCCATAACTGAAAAAATGTTCAGGAAAATCTTTTATACTCTTAAAGGCGCTGATTTTGAGTGTGTTAAACTTAGGGCGTTTTGATTTCTATTGGCTCATTATATAGGTCTGTTTCGTATTTTATATTACGGTACGCTGTACCTTATGGTAAAGGGTTTATTCAGAGTTTTACAAATATTTCGGTGCTCCGCACCTAAAATCAGCTATGGTGACAGGGACAGCATCCCACAATCTTTGTAATAATCGTAAAGCTCCCGGAATACCAGGTGCAACGCACCGAAATATCAGATATTTCTCTGCGCCTCTGCGCCTCTGCGAGAAAGACAGTTCCGCACCTAAAATCAGCAAGGTTACAGGTGCAGCGCCCCGCTATATTTGTGATAAAAGCCAAACATTATGGAAATCAAGGTGCAACGCAACGTAATATCAGTTTTTCTCCGCGCTTCTGCGCCTCTGCGAGAAAGACAGTTCCGCACCTAAAATCAGCAAGGTTACAGGTGCAGCGCCCCGCTATATTTGTGATAAAAGCCAAACATTATGGAAATCAAGGTGCAACGCACCGTAATATCAGTTTTTCTCTGCGCCTCTGCGTCTCTGCGAGAAAGACAGTTCCGCACCTAAAATAAGCTAGGGTTACAGGTGCAGCGCCCCGCTATATTTGTGATAAAAGCCAAACATTATGGAAATCAAAGTGCAACGCCCCGCAACATAAGATTTTTCTCTGCGCCTCTGCGTCTCTGCGAGAAATACAGTTCCGCACCTAAAATAAGCTAGGGTTACAGGTGCAGCGCCCCGCTATATTTGTGATAAAAGCCAAACATTATGGAAATCAAGGTGCAACGGACCGTAATATCAGTTTTTCTCCGCGCCTCTGCGCCTCTGCGAGAAATACATATTTTTCCTATCGCTTCGTAGAAGCCCCTTCGGGACGAAGACGCATAGCAACTGGTTAATAAGTTGTTATATGTGTTTGTTTAATAATTCTCTGGGTATAACTCAGACTCTCTGCTATCTAAGCTCAATCCTGTGATTATTTTTAAACAGTGATTTTCTGTTTCTTAAATTGATCAGCTTATAGACCAGCAGCTCACGGTCATAAATAAGAAGATCGTCGAAATATACCGTTTTCTCGGCCAGTTCGCTGCCTTTGAACACCAGTTCGTACGAGGCGGTGCTGTCGGTGTTTTCAAACGACAATTCTACCAGCGACCACTTGCCGTTTATTTCATGGCTGTTGGTGGCGCTTACTATGGGCTGAAGCCATTCCAGTTTATCTGCGTTATTTTTCTGAAAAAAGATCATGCCGCCCAGGCAGTCCTGTCCGTAGTTCTCCCCGTCATTATACATCCACAGGCGGGCAGTGTATTTCCTGTTCAGGGGCAGCTTGCCTTTTCCGATGGAAAACAGTATGTGAAAATCCTTTTGCAGGCCGCTATAACAACCGTCAGCACCTGAGAATGAGATGGTGGTTGCGGGATCTTTAAAATCAATGAACCTGAAAAATAACGAAGTGTCGGAAACAAGAAAACCATCTTTCTGAAACAACTTGTCTTTTAGCTCCTCAAATTTTTGGAACTCTCTGTCAGCGGTATTTTCAAAAAACACCCCGGGATAGATTTCATACAGACTGTAATTATCCCGTTTGACCAGCAAAGTGGCTTTTTTTAAATAGTCTGTTTCCGCGCTGTCGGATTTATTATTGAGGGAAACAATTAAAAACGCTTTGTCGTCAGGCAGGTCTTTTTGGATGTCTTTATGATAAAAATTACTGGCAAGCAGTTGCATGATGTTTTTACTCTCCTGTATCGATGTCCGTGTGAGGTAACTGTTTACCATCGGCAGCCCCAGGTGGTATGAAAATAAAAACGATAAACGATAAATTTCATCATCGGAGGTCTTTCCGTAATTATCAGAGCCTATATAAAAAAACGGAAATGACAGTATGGCCTGGTAATGATAGGCGTTGACGGCGCTGATATCTTTTTGCAATGTTTCTGGAAGTTGCTGAATATCAAATAGATTAGGCGATTTCGTTATGTCTTTGGAGGTGATCCTGTGGTAGTTCCATCCTTCGGCAAACAACAACAGAGGAAAGGCCACCGCCAAAACATATGCCGATATAACATATTTTTTACCGGCGAGTTTCTGAAAAGCTTTATTAATGATGCAGACAAGCATGATGGTTGAGACAAAATAGAATACCCAGGCAAACCTTCCTATGGCCCTGAACTGTTTGATCATATCAAAATAATTGATCATGCGCTCCAGCTGAAACCACCGGAAAGGCACAAACATCGAAAAAGCAAGAATGAATATCGAGCTGACAAACAATAAGCGTAACGGCTGGGATTCCACCCATGTCTTGTTCAGCATAAGGCTTTTCGATTTCACCGAACTGACGACGGATGCCACCAGGTATATCACTAATACGATGATGGTCGCCAGACCGATATACGACCATCCTTCCCAGGGCTGCAACGCTCCGGGAAAAACAGTCTCTTTTATTTTATCAAGCGGGGAGCAGACCGGCAGGAATACACTGCCCGCTTCGGCATGATTCTCGAGTATTCCCCATGGATTGGTCGTCCTGCCGGTGTGGGCATCGGTGATTTTGACAAACAAATAATACAAAGCCGTGGGAATTACTGCTGTTGTTAGCAATGCGGCATGACGGGCTACGTTTATTTTTCTCTCTTTTATCAGTTGATGAATAAGGCTTATACATACGTAGGTAAATACCATGGCGGCGGTCATCATCCCCAGATATGCATGAACACTGAAAAACATCAGAATACTGAGCAGCAGCATGACAAAGGCCGTTTTCCTTTTGGCTCCTTTTTCGAAGACAACCAGCAAATAAATGGTCAAAGGGATAAAAAAGCTGTACGACAGTGCATAATGTCCTGTCATCCTGAATATTTGCGGGCTGAGTGCCATAATGCCCATAGCGCCCGTAAGGGCCGGCAGGTAGTCGACATTCAGTTTCCTGAACAGAAGATAAAGTACGATAGCCGTTAGCCCCAGGGATAGTAGCATCATCAGATTCAGTATGCCTGTACTGTAACGGCTGCATCCGGGCATCAGCGGCTGAAGCATTTTCAGCAGCAACGACAATGCCGGATGGCAGTCGGTGTATGTAAAGTTTTCACCGTAGGGATAATTCATCCCTTCGAAGTTGGTAAAGCTTTTATTATGCTGAATATACCAGGCGTAGGTATAATAGTTTTTCATCCCGTCGCCCCGGCTGCTGAACATATAGGAATCCGGATGCCGCATGATTTTGCCGTAGAATCCAAACAGAAAGGCTGAAATCAAGGCCAGCAACACCACAAAATAAACTACTGATTTTCTGTTTATTTTCATTCGGGAACGAATATTTCGAAATGCAAATGTATGATAATACCATTACTTAATCAAAATGAGTTCGGGACGAAATATGGATTTTGTAATGCTTACGCCGACAGAATAGCTTTTATTGTGTAATTAATTGGACTTTTATTACGGATACCCATTCGGTATTATTGCACAAACAAATTTTCCCGTTCATAAAAACGGGAACACTACAAGTAATAAATATACTTGGTGAAACATTATGTATTTATGAGATTCGGAACACCAACAAAATCAGCATAAACGGAGACTCTTTTAAGAGCGGTTGCTATTTATTAAGGATGAAATCCGATAACAGCATGTTTACCGGAAAATTCATGAAAGATTAAAATCTTCCGGAAATTTTGCTACCCTGCCTTTATAAAACTGTTTGATAGTTTCGAAATCTTTTTCATAATTACCGCCTGGATAGATCACCACATCCGACACACAGCATACTTTTTCCTTATAATCCACATAGCATAGCACTATTGGGATTTGGGCGGCTGTGGCAATGAAATAATATCCTTTTTTCCAGTGTTCGGTATATTTTCGGGTGCCCTCAGGCGTGATCACCAGGCAGAGGTTGGCGGAATTTTTAAATACATCAACAACATGCCTGGCCACATTGCTCCCATGTTCACGGTCAACAGGAATGCCGCCTATCCACATCAGAAAATGCCTGATCGGGAAGTGGAAATATTCTTTTTTGATGAGGAAATTTACTTTGAGCTTATAAGCATAGGCCGAAAGTCTTCCGATGGGAAAGTCCCAGAAACTGGTGTGAGGCGCCACAAGCAGTATGCAGTTGCCGATGTTGGCGGGCATACGGTAAACCGGTTTCCATCCAAAAAGTTTTAATATAAAACGGGATAATCGGCTCATGAATTATTGATTCTGATCACGGATGCCCGGAAAAAAAACAGTTTTTTTCTGCTATGGCAAAATTCCCGGACTGCAAAGTTAACAAAAAAAACAAAAATTTAGTACTTTTGCAGCGATGAAAAATATCCGAAACTTTTGTATTATTGCACATATCGACCACGGTAAAAGCACTTTAGCCGACCGTATGCTTGAAATTACCGGTACCGTTTCTGCGCGTGATTTTCAGAACCAGGTACTGGATGATATGGACCTGGAGCGGGAACGGGGCATTACCATTAAAAGCCATGCCATTCAGATGATATATAATTTTGATGGGCAGTCCTATTGTATGAACCTGATTGATACACCCGGCCATGTGGATTTTTCTTACGAAGTTTCGCGTTCTATAGCGGCCTGTGAAGGCGCCCTGCTGGTGATCGATGCCACCCAGGGCATACAGGCACAGACGATTTCTAATTTATATCAGGCGCTGGATCACGGGTTGGAGATCATCCCTGTGCTGAATAAGATGGATGTGGAAAGCGCTATGCCCGAAGATGTTAAAGACCAGATTGTCGACCTGATCGGCTGCAGACGCGAAGAAATTATCGAAGCCAGCGCCAGGACAGGACTGGGCATCAACGAAATTCTTGAAGGCATCATCAAAAGGATACCCTGTCCTGATGGTGATTCTGATAAACCATTGCAGGCGCTGATCTTCGATTCGGTCTTTAACTCATACCGGGGGATCATTGCCTATTTCAGGATTTTTAACGGCGTGATGCGGCGTAATGATTTTGTCAAATTTTTTGCCACCAACCATGAATACCATGCGGATGAGATCGGCATACTGAAACTCGATTTTCAACCACGCGAAGTAATGTATGCCGGCGAGGTGGGATATATTATCTCCGGGATAAAATCCGCCAAAGAGGTAAAAGTAGGCGACACCATCACTCATGTCCAGCGTCCCTGCGAACAGACTGTTGCGGGCTTTCAGGATGTAAAGCCCATGGTTTTTGCCGGCGTATATCCTGTAGATGCTGATGAGTATGAGGAATTGCGCACTTCGCTCGAAAAACTACAGTTGAACGATGCCTCGCTGCATTTTGAGCCGGAATCGTCTGCCGCGCTGGGATTTGGATTCCGCTGCGGTTTTCTGGGACTGCTGCACATGGAAATTGTCCAGGAAAGGCTTTACCGCGAATTTGATATGGATGTCATTACAACAGTTCCCAATGTTTCATTTAAAGTCTTTACTACCAAAGGCGAAGAAATTGACGTCCATAACCCGTCGGGATTGCCCGCCGTGTCCAATATTGACTACATCGAGGAACCCTATATCGTTGCACAGGTGATCTCCAAGTCGGAATATACCGGGCAGATCATGACCTTGTGCATCGAAAAACGAGGTGTTCTGAAAAACCAGGTTTATCTGACCAGCGACAGGGTTGAGCTTACGTTTGAAATGCCGCTGAGCGAGATCGTATTTGATTTTTACGACAAACTCAAGAGTATTTCACGCGGATATGCTTCTTTTGATTACCATATTATCGGGAACAAACAAGCCCACCTGGTGAGGCTCGACATTCTCCTCAACGGTGAAATGGTGGATGCTCTGTCGACACTGATACATCGTGATTATGCCTATGATTTCGGAAGAAAAATGTGCGAAAAGCTTCAGGACCTGATCCCCAGGCAGCAATACGAAGTGGCTATTCAGGCCGCTATCGGAGCCAAGATCATTGCCAGGGAAACCATAAGGCCGGTGCGTAAAGATGTCACCGCCAAATGTTATGGGGGCGACATCACACGTAAACGCAAACTGCTTGAAAAACAGAAGAAAGGGAAAAAACGCATGAGGCAGATCGGAAATGTTGAAGTGCCACAGTCCGCCTTCCTGGCCGTATTAAAACTCGGATGATAATTTATTTTTTTATGTTGTTCAGAATTAATAAATTTGCATGTTAAACAGAATAATCAATAAACAAACAGTATATGTCAGGACATAATAAATGGTCGACCATCAAACGTAAAAAAGGAGCCCTCGACTCCAAAAGGTCGAAGATATTTTCGAGGATCATTAAAGAAATTAATATTGCCGTAAAAGAAGGCGGCCCCGACCCGGACGGAAATCCCAAACTGCGCCTGGCCATTGCTAATGCCAAAGGCGCCAACATGCCGAAAGACAATGTGCAGCGGGCCATCAATAAAGCATCCGACAAAGATGCTTCGACGTATTCGGAAGTTACCTACGAAGGCTATGCGCCCAACGGAATCGCCATCTTTATTGAATGTGCCACCGACAACGTGCAGCGTACCGTTTCTAACATACGTTCGTATTTCAACAAACATGGCGGAAACTTAGGCACCAATGGGTCGTTGAGTTTTATTTTTGACCGCAAGGGTATTTTCCGCCTGCCCAAGGGAAACATCAATACCGAGGAATTTGAAATGGAAGTGATCGACGCCGGCGCTGAAGATATTGATTACGAAGAAGATACAATAGTAATTACCACGTCCTTTGAAAACTTCGGATCGATGCAGAAAAAACTTGAAGAAATGAAGATTGATGTGGAAAGCGCCGAACTGCAGCGCATACCCAAAACCACCACAGCCCTCGATAAGGATTCTTCCGAAAAAGTGCTCCGGCTTGTAGACGTTTTTGAAGACGACGACGACGTTCAGAATGTATTTCATAATCTTGAACTTACCGATGAACTGATGGAAGAATTATAAATATCTTAGCAGGAATGATTTAAAAAAAAGCCTCCTTACATTTACGGAGGTTTTTTTATTTAATGTAGAAAAATATGTTTATTTTCGGTAACAAATTAATAATGTGCACTATATGAAAAAAAACTTCTTTATCATCATGTTTTTTTTGGGCGGTTTAGGCATCCTTTCCGGGCAGGAAACCTGTCAGCGGGTTTTCGATGAAAAAAGTCAGACGGATATACTTTTTGGCACATGCTCCCGCGAAGCCTTGCTTAGCTGTGCTTTTGCAGAAGACTATACTATTGAATATCAGTCGTATCAACCCAATGATACGGTGCTTGGGAGGTTAAAACAACTGGTATCAGGAGTTAAATGTGTGATAGTCCTCGGAACATGGTGTGGCGACAGTAAGGAACAGGTTCCTCGATTTCTGAAAATTATCGACCAGACGGGTAAAAGTTTTGATAAACTTGAGATTGTCTGCGTCGACCGTAAAAAAGAAGCTCCGGGCACCGATGTTAAAACCATTTATAGTATCGAAAAAGTGCCTACCTTCATTTTTTACAGGAATGACACAGAGGCCGGCAGGATCATCGAAACACCCCGCGTAACGCTTGAAAAAGATATGCTGGAAATTATATCACTGAAATAAAAAGGAAGATAACATTGGCTGAAACCGGAAAACTTTTTGTATGTTGTAACATAATCAGCTAAGGATCATTTGATGGCAGGCATCGGCAAACTGAATCTCGATACACGCGAAAAACGCACTTTCCGCATACATTTTACCTATTCGGTTATCGAAGGTATTATACTCGGCGTGCTTGCTATCAACGAATTTGTTTTTCTGAAGAGCCTTGGCGGCAGCGATATAGGTGTCAGCGTACTGTTCCAGTTCAGCGTTTTTGTGCTCACATTTTCAGTGCTGCTCAACGAATGGACACAACGGATAAAGAAAGTAAAGACTTTTTTGATTGTGCTGGGCATCCTTACCCGTTTTCCCTTGTTTTTACTGTTGTTTTTTCCTGCCGGTGTTTCCGGTTTAACTAATAATAGTAGTTATCATTATGTGTTTCTGGGGATATTTTTGATTTATTATTTTGCCAATCCCATAATTTATCCGGTCATCAACCAGTTTCTGAAAACCAGTTATTTCCACAAAAATTTCAGCGTCCTGTACAGTTGGTCAACTATGGCCAACAAAATTGTCATGTTGCTGGTCACCTTTGTTTTCGGGTGGCTGCTCGATCTCGACCGCGATGCATACCGTTATGTGTTTCCTGTTGTTTCGGCGCTGGGTATTACCTCTGTATGGTTGCTGGCGCAGCTGGCCGGTAATGATGCCCTGGTGGAAAGGAGGGATATTCCGTTACTAAAATCTTTAAAGCTGACCCTGACCAATATGCGGGAGAAAATGCGTTCCAACAGGCCTTTCCGTGACTTTCAGGCGGGATTTATGTTCTATGGTTTTGCTTTTATGGGTACCGTATCAGTGATCGCCATCTTTTTTCAGAAGGAGCTGGACTTGAATTATTCCAGTGTGGCTTTTTATAAAAATTCTTACAATATACTGGCTATCATTCTGTTGCCCCTGTTCGGAAGGCTGCTCGGCAGGATAGACCCTCGACGGTTTGCCGCGCTGACGTTTGCCTCTTTGTTGTTTTATCTGTTGTTTATTGCGCTTACCGCCTATGCGCCGTGGTTTGTATGGATAAAAGGCATTAAGTTGTATTATACTCTGGCGCTGGCCATGGTGTTCAATGGTGTTTTTGCAGCTACCATGGGACTGCTGTGGAGTATAGGCTCGGCCTATTTTTGCCCCGAAAAAGAAGTGGCCGAATACCACGCCATACATCTTACCCTTACAGGATTCCGTTCCTTTTTTGCCCCGGTGCTGGGCCTGGGCATTTATCTGCTAATTGGCTTCACCGCTACCTTTGTCACAGGAATTCTGCTGTTGTTCGCAGCCGTTTTTATTTCGTTAAAGTCCTATAAAAAATATCAACTCAGGCGGGAAACACCGGCGAAAGAAATAACCCGAACCTAAAACGGTACCGTTGTTTTGCTAACCGATTACTAATCAATAATACGGTTGGGAGGGCATATGGTCAGTAACATTCCGTCCGGCAGTTCATGAAACATAAATTTCTCATCTGTTGAACATCACGTATCAAGCCTGGAGAGGCATAGAAACCAGTGTCTGCTATTGGATTTTCTTGAAAATTTCTTTTTGTTTTTCTTCAAAACCAGTTGTGTGAAGTTTGCAACTTCGCACCCCAGTTGTGCGAAGTTTGCAACTTCGCACCTAATAAAAGTTAGTCTGTGACTAACACGATTATATCCCAAAATAAGTTTACCATCATTCAAAACCGTAAATCGTTACTTTATTTTTTTGAAAATTTCTTTTTGTTTTTCTTCAAAACCAGTTGTGCGAAGTTTGCAACTTCGCACCTAATAAAAGTTAGTCTTTGACTAACACGATTATATCCAAAATAAGTTTACCATCATTCAAAACCGAAAATTTCTACTTTATTTTCTTGAAAATTTCTTTTTGTTTTTCTTCAAAACCCGGCTTGCCTAATAGTGCAAACATATTGTTTTTGTAAGCTTCTACACCGGGCTGGTCGAAGGGATTTACTTCAAGCATGTACCCGCTCACACCACAGGCAAACTCAAAGAAATAGATCATCTCGCCGAGAGTGAACTCATTGAGTCCAGTTGTGCGAAGTTTGCAACTTCGCACCTAATAAAAGTTAGTCTGTGACTAACACGATTATATCCCAAAATAAGTTTACCATCATTCAAAACCGAAAATTTCTACTTTATTTTCTTGAAAATTTCTTTTTGTTTTTCTTCAAAACCCGGCTTGCCTAATAGTGCAAACATATTGTTTTTGTAAGCTTCTACACCGGGCTGGTCGAAGGGATTTACTTCAAGCATGTACCCGCTCACACCACAGGCAAACTCAAAGAAATAGATTAGTTCGCCGAGAGTGAACTCATTGAGTTCTGGAATACTGATAGTAATCACCGGTGTACCGCCATCGTTGTGGGCTATGGCCGTGCCTGTTGCTGCCATTTTATTTACTTCGCTGATACGTTTTCCGGCAAGGTAGTTCAGACCGTCGGCATCATCCTGTTCTACGGGAACTGTCAGGTTACGGCCGGGTTTTTCCACCAGAAGCATCGTTTCGAACAAGACGCGCAGCCCGTCCTGTATATATTGCCCCATAGAATGCAGATCGGTGCTGAAACTGGCTCCCGCTGGGAATATTCCTTTATGTTCTTTGCCTTCGCTTTCGCCGTAAAGCTGTTTCCACCATTCGGTCATATAAAAAAGCCCCGGATGGAAATTAACCAGCATTTCGATGGGTTTGTCGCTACGGTAAAGTGCATTTCGTGCTGCGGCATACAGGCAGGCGGGATTTTCTGCCAGAGCAGACGACTTAAATAATTCCTGCTGCATGGAGGCCGCACCTTCCAGCAGTTTTTGGATGTCGACTCCGGCCACTGCAACCGGCAGAAGTCCCACAGCGGTCAGCACAGAGAATCTGCCGCCCACATCATCGGGAATGACGAATCTCGAATATCCTTCTTTATCTGCCAGTTCTTTCAGCGCTCCTCTGCTTTTATCGGTGATCGCTATGATCCGTTTCCGGGCATTATCATTCCCGTATTTGTTTTCCATATGTTTTTTTAACAAACGAAAGGCCAGGGCGGGTTCGGTGGTTGTTCCCGATTTGGAGATCACGATGATGCTGTACTCTTTGTTGTTGAGGAACTGTATCAGGTCGTGCAAATATTCTTCACTGATATTATGGCCTGCATAAATTATTTCCGGGCGGCCCTGCTGATGTTCTTCAAAGGGGTTGCGGAGCGCCTCAATGATTGCCCTGGCCCCGAGATACGATCCTCCGATACCGATAACGACAACAACTTCCGACAACTTCTTCAGTCTGTCAGCTTCATAGGCAATGCTGCCGGCCATTGGTGAGTCCAGAGTTTCAGCAGGCAGGTTCAGCCACCCCAGATAATCATTGCCTTTTCCTTGTTTTTCAATTAATTCACGATAGTGAATATCTATTTCTGCCTGAAGTGCATTTATTTTTTTACGGTCGGCAAAATCGTAAATCCTGTCTACATTTATTTTAAGGTTTGTCATAAATTTTATAATTTTGGTGTGAAATTATAAAAATAAAATAAAAAAGAGCGGAACCATCCGCTCTTTTCAAAATCAATAACCAATTATTAAAAATCCAAAATCTATTATGATAACCAAAAAAAGTAATGAAAAACAATCAATTTTTTAATGGTGTAAAATTACAAAACAACAAGGCTTGTGGCTGTTAATATAGGTTAATAATAGTTAATAATTGTTAAATGACGGTATTGCCTGATCTAACTAATGAATAAAAAAATTATATATATCATTATTATTTTAATGTCGATTACCGTAGTCGTATTATTTGCCATACAGTTTTACTGGATGCAGAATGCGCTTGCCATGAGGGAGGCAAATTTTACCAGGAATGTCAACGACGCCATGTCGAACGTGGTTTATAAGCTGGAAAAGCTCGAAGTGGCCGGCAAGATAAGAGCCAAATTGTATAAAAACAAACAGGGAAAACAGATTCTGCGCACTATAGATTCCATCAACAGTATTTATGCAAAGGAAATAGAGGCCAGCAGGGCCGAAAGCAATGCATCAGATTCGGATGCTGTTTCGAAAAATATTTTCAATGTCACCAGCGAGAAAATAAATGTTACGGTACTACAGGAACATACGGGGGAGATCATCAAAACCTATGATACCACCATCGTTAGTATTCAGAAACGGTTAAGTTCTTCAAACCCCTCATCTTCAGTGCTTTCCGATATGCCTGCTATTTCGTATGGCATCGACAGCCTGTTGTCCGGGGAACTTCAGCATGTAAAATCCAACATCAATAATTATCTGAACAAAACCGAACTGGTAAACGATGTTTTTAATGATTTTTTCAACCTGAAACACTACGATGCCATCGAAAACCGGCTGAATTTTATCCTGCTTGATTCGCTGATCAGGCATGAGCTGAGGAACAGCGGTATTTATACCGAATATGAATTCGGCGTTTATAGCCCCTTGCGGAATGTTATGGTCATTGAAAAAACCGGACATTATCATAAAGAACTGCTCGAAGAAGGTTACGCCTATAATATTTTTCCACGCGATCTGTTTATGACGCCCGAATATATTATGATATATTTCCCCAGAAAAAATATGTACCTGTACAAACAAAACTGGGAACTGACCGCCGTTTCGATATTGCTGATCGTAATCATCATATTTTCATTTGTTTATAGCATTAATACGATATTTAAGCAGAAAAAGCTTTCTGAAATGAAAAACGATTTTATAAATAATATGACTCATGAATTCAAAACGCCGATTTCCACTATTTCGCTCACGTGCGAGGCGCTGAACGATAAAGATGTGATAGGTTCCGGGGCGGGTGTCGGCAATTATATAAATATCATCAGTGAAGAAAACAAACGGCTGGGAGCGATGGCGGAGAAAATCCTTCAGACGGCCGTCATTGATAAAGGCCAGCTTCAACTGCATAAAGAATTGATCGATATTCATACAATCATCGAAGATGTGATACACAGTTTTCAGATCCAGGTCGATGTGAAAAACGGGAGTATTTCCGGAAGCTTTCATGCCCAAAATCATTACATCAGTGCCGACAAAACCCATATTACCAATGTTATCTATAATTTACTGGATAATGCGTTAAAATATACTCCTGTTACTCCCTGCATAATTATTTCCACGCAGAACATACTGAAAGGAATAAGCATCGTCATTTCGGATAATGGCATCGGTATATCAAAATCGAACCAGAAAAAGATTTTTGACAAACTGTACCGTGTGCCGACCGGTAATGTTCATAATGTTAAGGGTTTCGGACTGGGATTGCACTATGTAAAAACAATTATTGAAGCGCATGGAGGCAATATCAGCGTTGAAAGTGAATTGAAAAAAGGAACGAAAATTAAAATTTATCTGCCGTTTTAAACTGAAGAAAAACCATTGTTATGATGACAAAAAATATTCATGTGCTTTTAGCTGAGGATGATAAAAATTTTGGTGAAATGCTCAGAACGTATCTCGAAGCCAAAGGCTATACCACAAAATTATGCACTGATGGTGAACAGGCGCTGGAGGAGTTTAATACAGGTATGTACCACTTCTGTATTTTTGATGTGATGATGCCCGTGAAAGATGGCTTTACGCTGGCCCGCGAGGTACGTAAAAAAGATAAAAAAATACCCATATTATTTCTGACGGCACGTTCTCTTTCGGAAGATATCCTGAAAGGATTTCAGCTCGGCGCCGATGATTATATTACCAAGCCGTTCAACATGGAAGTGCTGCTCATGCGCATGAATGCCGTACTGAGAAGGGCCGGGAGCGCTTCGCGGCAGGGTGATCCCGGAAAAGCCTATCGACTTGGTAATTATATCTTTGACCATAACAGGCAGGTGCTGACCATAAATAATAAAGAGCAGAAACTGACTTCCAAGGAGTCGGAATTGCTGAAACTCTTGTGTGAAAATGCCAACAACCTGCTCGACAGAGGTCAGGCACTCAGGGAGATATGGCACGACGACAGCTATTTTAATGCCCGCAGCATGGATGTTTACATCACCAAACTCCGCAAATACCTCCGCGAAGATGAGCGTGTCGGACTCCTCAACGTACATGGCACAGGATTTAAACTCGTTGGCAAAATTGAAATGGTCTGATTGTTAATGAATTAAATTCATATTCCGGTACTGCAACGCCCGGCCATTGCCGGCACTTTACCCATTCCCCCCCACGCTGATTAACATCAATTATTTGTCATTCCTGATGCAGCAAAGCGAAATGAGGAATCTTTATTTCTGCCACCTCAAAAAAAGATTCAACCGTTTTCAGGGCTAAATCATTTTTTTAGGTGCTAATAATATTTAATGATGACAATAAAACCCCAGATCACGCATTCAATAGCTTCTAATACGAAACTCTATCGTTTTTTCTAATATTGTTAGTTAGGTGCAGAGCACCGTAATATTTGTTAAATAATAATAAGTGCGAAAAACAAGGTACCGCGTACCGTAATATTAAACTTCTGGTTATGTCCAAATCCTTTAGGTAATAATAAATTCATCTGTTTTTACACCGTAATAAGAAAATGTTATGATAGAGGGAATTTGACAAAAAAATATTGAAAACATATGATTTTTAATTATTATTTGAGTGGTGGATCTTATATTACGGTGCTCTGCACCTTACTTTTTTGAGGGGTGCCACTTCTTACAAATATTTCGGGGCGCTGCCCCTGCTAAAGTCTTCTTTCAAAATCATGTTTAAAAGAAAACATGTTATTCTCCGATAACTTTGAGTCGTCATTTTTTCTACCAGCACCTCAAAAAAAGAAATTACCGTTTTCAGTTTATTATTTACTCTATTCCTGTAAAATGATTAATTTTGCACCCTCAAAATTTAAAACATGGAAACGATGACAAGTACTCAAATCCCTTTTAAAGTGGCGGATATCAAATTAGCCGGCTGGGGAAGAAAAGAAATGGAAATAGCGGAAAAAGAAATGCCCGGGTTGATGGCATTACGCGAAAAGTACGGCCAGACGAAACCTCTGCTGGGCGCCCGTATCTCCGGCTCACTGCACATGACCATACAGACTGCCGTGCTGATTGAAACCCTTGTAAAACTTGGCGCCGATGTGCGCTGGGCCAGTTGCAATATTTTTTCCACACAGGATCATGCCGCGGCGGCTATTGCCGAAGCAGGAGTGCCTGTTTTTGCATGGAAGGGCGAAACCCTCGAAGAATATTGGTGGTGCACCCTGCAGGCCTTGTCTTTTCCCGGAGGAAAAGGGCCACAAATGATCGTTGATGACGGCGGCGATGCTACCTTGCTGATCCATAAGGGTTTCCAGGCAGAAAACGATCCTAAAGTGTTGGACAAAAAACCGGAAAGCCAGGAAGATGCGGTTATTCTGAATCTGCTGAAAAAAGTAATGACCGATGAGCCGGGAAAATGGCATAATGTGGTAAAGGAATGGAAAGGTGTTTCGGAAGAAACCACCACGGGCGTTCATCGTCTGTATCAGATGATGGAAAAAGGCGAGTTGCTGGTGCCGGCCATTAATGTGAACGATTCGGTCACCAAGTCGAAGTTTGATAATCTGTATGGTTGCCGCGAATCGCTGGCTGATGGCATAAAACGTGCCACCGACGTGATGATCGCCGGAAAAGTGGTTGTGGTACTCGGCTACGGCGATGTGGGCAAGGGCTGTTCCAAGTCGATGAAGTCATATGGCGCCAGGGTAATCGTTACCGAAATTGACCCGATATGTGCTTTGCAGGCCGCCATGGAAGGTTTTGAAGTGGCACGAATCGAAGATACCCTGAACGAAGGCAATATCTTTGTCACCACCACAGGAAACCGTGACGTGATCACCATCGGACACATGGAAAAAATGAACGATCAGGCTATCGTATGCAACATCGGGCATTTTGATAATGAGATACAGGTGGAAAAACTTGATAACTATCCCGGGATCAAAAAAATAAATGTAAAACCTCAGGTCGACCAGTATGTATTCCCCGATGGCAAATCTATATTCCTTTTAGCCGAAGGCCGCCTGGTAAATCTTGGCTGTGCTACAGGACATCCTTCGTTTGTGATGAGCAATTCCTTTACCAACCAGACACTGGCACAGATGGACCTATGGAAAAACAAGGACATTTATAAAATTGGTGTGTATCGCCTCCCCAAATATTTAGATGAAGAAGTGGCACGCCTCCATCTCGAAAAGATCGGTGTAAAACTGACCAAACTCACCAAAGAACAGGCCGATTATATCGGCGTTCCGTTGGAAGGGCCTTATAAGGCGGATCATTACAGGTACTAACAGTAGCAGGTTTCTGTTAACGTTAAGCAATGGGCAGTTTCCCATGATGAGTTAACAGATAGAATAATTTTTAATGGTGTTTATAAGCCGGTTGTTGAAATAATGGCCGGCTTTTTTATTAAGAATAAAAGTTGGTTTATAACTTTTTTAATTATGTTTTCTTTATTAAATAAAACATTATATTTTTGTTGTTATTCATATTATGGAAAATTGATGCAATGACGCCAAAGAAATCAGCCAACGAACGCACTTTCCAGGGTGAATTATTCAAAATAATTGAACGTATAATAACCCGGGAAAAGGATATACATTTTGAAAAAATAACCCAGGAGGAAAACATTGGCATCGGGGGCAAGCAGCGTTTTGCCGACGGATTGCTCTATTCAAGCGCTTTTAAAAACCGGCGGGTGCTTTTTGAACTGAAAAACACAAGTTGGGATGCAACGGATGAGGATTTGGTTGATGCTGCAATGCATAAAGCTGGTGACGCAGGCATAGAATATTATGTATGCGGAACACCCCGACAGTTGGTTATTTTTAAAACTTTTGAGCCCAACACTACTATTTACGAACGAAAGAAGAAAATATACACCATATCGAATGTTAAAAAAGATGATGAAGTGCTTCTGTCTTCTTATGAAAAGATTATTTTTCCCGAACTAAAAAAATTTCTGAAAGATTTAAGTGACCTGGTCAACGATTTTAAAGAAATTACATGGGATACCATTGATAAATTTTTTATTAATAAACTATCAGCCTACATCCTTGAAGCTTCGGCCGGTATGTTTGAGGCCATGTACGAAAAAATCAGCAGTGACAAAAAACTGAAAGCGGAATTACGGGAATATCTGCGTAGTCAGGATATTTTCAATGTAAGCCTTAACTTCGATCTGACAGATATGTATAAAATCTGTCAACTGTCCAATTACCTGTTGTACCTGAAAATTATGTTTTATTCATACCTGCAGAAGGAGGTGCCCGCTTTAAATCTCAGGCCACTTCATATTCCAGAAGATAAAAAACTGCTCAACCACACACTTCGCACACGCTTTGATGATGTGCTTCATCATGACTTTGAGCTGATTTTTTCTGAAAATGTTTTGGATAAATTTGAATTTGAACCTGCTTATATACCGGTTCTGAAAAACAATATTGAGGCTATACGGCGTCTTAATTTTAACGACCTCACTGCCGATATTATCGGAGCTATTTATAATACTCTTATTGACAACCAGGAGCAGCACGACCGCGGGCAGCATTTTACCAATACCTATGAAGTAGATATTGTAAGCGCTTTTTGTATCAATGAGCAATCAAAATTCATTTTTGATTCGGGATGCGGCGCGGGCACATTTCTCGTCAGAGCCTATTATTTTTTAAAACATTTTCACCCGGAACTAACACACGAAGAATTGCTCGAAAGGCTGTGGGGAGTTGAGATAGCGCCTTTTCCGGTGTTTCTTTCCACCATGAACTTGTCGTTGCTTAATATCAAAGTATTTGATAATTATCCAACCATTATACATGAGGACTTCTCTAATGTTACTACAAATTTCTCAAAACATGGCTATTTTTTGAACGAAAGCAAAGCGTTCAAAGTGAAAAATATTAATGGTAAAATCTGTGATGTTACCATCCCTGTTTTTGACGCGTGTGTGGGTAATCCGCCTTACATACGACAGGAATTAATTGAAGAGAAAGAAACCTGGACACATCTTGCTGAAATTGAGCACGGAATAAAAAAAATAAATCAGCAGAGCGATTTATATGTGTATTATCTGATGCACACGATGTCGTTTCTGAAAAACGGCGGACGTCTGGGCTATGTTATTTCAAGTTCCTGGCTCGATGTGGCTTTTGGTGCAGGATTTCAGAAATTTTTATTAGACCATTTCAAAATCATTGCGATTATTGATAACCAGAAAAAAAGAAGCTTTGAAACAGCATCAATAAATACGGTGATTTTAATTCTTGAAAAATGTGATGATGCTGATGAACGCCAAAACAATGATGTCCGTTTTGTAAGAGTGTTTAACGATTACGAACAGCTGTTAGGTGCTGATACCAATGGCCAACGCGTTGTAAACGCTATAAAATTTGCTGAACTTATCGGGCGGGCAAATAAATCGGCCGGCGCTAATAATTATCACATAAGAGTAATCAAACAAAAAACACTCGAAAAAGATACCACGCATTCAGGCAAATACGAAAACGGTCATTGGGGTGCCAAATACCTGCGTTCACCTGAAATTTTTGAAAAAATTCTTACGGTGGCTGATCATAAGCTGATTAAGCTCAGGGATGTTGCTGATGTAAGATATGGGTTGAAAACAGGCGCCAACGAATTTTTTTACCTGTTGGACTATACCGATGCCGTACATCGTATGCCGGACAATGAATATCTCTACACATTCGGCGTTGAACGCAAAGACCATAAAGACTTCTGGAAAAAATACGGTTGGTACCGCAGCGAGTTGAGGAATCATAATTATATTATCGAGAAGTTTTATGTAAAGCCCTTGTTTAAAACACAGTCGGAGGCTGAAAATCTTGATGTGAACGTGACGACGCTGAAATATGGTGTGTTGATGTGCAATGAAAACAAAGACAAACTTGCCCGTTTACGCAGCAAACTACTCGAATATATTGAAGAAGCCGAAAGCAAGCAATTTGAATTGAACAAACGCCCCAGTTGTTCGGGGCGAAAAGAATGGTACGACCTTACAAATTCGGCAGTAACAGGCGATTTTATTTTTCCGTCGAAAATCGGCGAACGTTTTCGCCTGATTGATAACCGTGTAACAAAAGTTTATTGTGACAAAGTAAATTATGCGATTAAAGTTAAAGAAGAATTTGAAGAATATACCGATAGTATCTTTTTGATTTTAAACAGTATTTCATTTCGTTTTTTTGTTGATTTGTTTTCCCGTCAACTTACTGGTAGCCAGACCTTGAGCGATGTAGATGTGAATGTTGTTGAAAAAACACTGATAATAAACCCTGTTTTGTTGAAAAATAAAAAGAAAGAACTAACAGCAATATATAAATCATTAAAAAGCAGGGAGCAGGGAACTATTTTTGAGGAAGTAAAACAGACCGACCGCAAAAAGCTGGATACCATTATTTTTGAAGCAATGGGGTTAAATGCATCTGATGTGGATATTCTTTATAGCGAAGCCTGCAAATATGTTTCCGACAGGAAGGAAAAGTCCGAATCACTGAATACTTCCAAAGTTAAAAAAAAGCTCACCTACGACGAAGCGTTGCAACTGGTAAAAGAACGTTTCAGCGAAGTCAGAAAATATAAAGATATTACTAAGAATATGGATTGCCATAAGTTTCTGGTACCTGAATGGAAAGCAAAATATCCCAAAGACAGTTTCGGTTCGATGAACTTGTTTGAATCATACATTGTCTATTTCACAGAAGGTAATAAGCAGAAAAAACTAAGCTTTAACCATCCTGAACAGCAGACATTGTTTGAATTTTTAAATGTTACGCTTGACATAAAAGGAATTAAAATTGAATTACCCGTCAATGAATCAGACTGTATTGAAATTTTGAATATATTAAGAAAAGATTTTAATAAATATAGCCCGCAAATCAGGAATTTTTTAAAAATAAACAGGTGTAAAGCTAATTATGTGAGTATTTACAGAGATTTGCTTTTATCCTGATAGCTCAAAATTTCAAAGAATAATATATAAAGATTAAATATTCCCGGAAAAGATTATCAATTTGGTATTTATAAAAATATGCCTGAAAAACTGTATCAGATAGTAAAGTATGTTTATGGTGTTGCCTGTGTGTCTTTTATTTTTTCCTGTGCCAATATTGTAGCGCCTTCCGGAGGGCCAAAAGACAGGACACCTCCGAAAGTTACCAAATGCGAACCGGCCAACCGTTCCGCCGGTTTTTCAGGCGATAAAATACGCATCACCTTTAACGAATATGTTTTTCTTGATGACCAGGCAGGTCAGATCGTCGTTTCACCGCCGGCGGATAAGCCGTTGGAATATAATATCAGTCGCAAATCAATAATTATTAGCCTGCCGGAAAACCTGAAAGATTCTGTTACATACTCTGTTAACTTTGGCGAATCCATCAAAGATATCACTGAAAATAACCCCCTGAGCGCTTATGAATTTGCCTTTTCCAAAAGCGGTGTTGTGGATTCTTTCAGCATACAGGGACAGGTTTATGACGCCCTCACCCGCGACCCGCAGAAAGGGATACTCGTGATGCTGTATACATCTGATGATGATTCTGTTCCGGTAAAAAGCAAACCGTCTTACATAACAAAGACTAATGCTGAAGGCAAATTTTTTCTGAAAAACATCAAAAGGAAAAAATACAAAATATTTGCACTTCGGGATATGAATGCGGATATGCTGTTCAACCAGCCTTCCGAGTTTATCGCTTTTGCCGACAGCATGATCACGCCACAGTATGTCGCTGAAAAGACCGGCACGGGTCCGGCGCTTATGGATACATCTGCCGTGGCACGGGATACACTGATAAAACCCGAAGCAATCCGCAGCACGACACTTTATGTGTTTCTGCAACCCGACACCAACCAGAAGTTGTTAAAAGCCCGCGCCGACACCTATCGTCAGTTCCGGCTCTATTTTAAGTATCCTGCAAGAGATCTGATGTTTAAGGTGACCAACAGGCAACTGCCGGAAAACTGGAAAACCGATGACTTTAGCTATACCAGGGATACGCTTACCTGCTGGTTGTCCGACCCGGATATGGATACTCTGAAGTTTATATTGTCTGATAACGGAACTATTTTGGATACGGTTGAAATGGCCCTGAAACAAAAACCTGATGAGCAAAAAATGATCAAAAAACCCACAGGTAAAGGTGTTGAAGGTGATCCTGAAATAAATAAACTCTTACTTCGGTCTAATGCTTCGGCCTCCACGCTGTTGCCCTATTTTTTACCCGTCCGGTTGATACTGTCGCGTCCGGTTGCAATAACGGAGCCGTCAAAAATATCACTCTATCAAATAATTGATAGTACGTTGCATGAACTGAGACCCCAAAGTTTTTTTTCTGATACGGGCGTAAAAAAAGTTTATAATTTAGAATACCAATGGGAACCGGCAAAAACATATAAACTTGTGGTACTGCCCGGTGCATTTACAGATATTTACGGAATTGTCAACGACAGCCTCTTGGTGAAATTTTCCGTGAACAGCCCTGAAACATACGGGCGCTTATTATTTACTTTTAAAGCCGGTGAAAGCAATAAATCATATATAATCCAGCTCTTAAAAGAAGATAAATCTTTGGTGGAGCAGAAAAAGTCAATACCCGGCCAGCAAATTATATTTGAAAATTTGTCACCAGCCAGCTACCGGATCCGTATTGTACAAGATGAAAATAATAATGGTAAATGGGACGAAGGAGACTATTTTCAAAAAAGGCAGCCGGAACCGGTATTTTATTTCCCCGAACTGATAAACATCAGGGCGAACTGGGACACAGAGTATGAATTTGTGCTCTGATTCAGTACATTTGTTTGGTAATTTTTGTCTTTTGCCAGAATAATTTATTCACTTTTATTAACAATATTTCAAAATGAGGTATAAATTTGCAAAAAAATTTACGTCATGAATATTTCACATATCGAGCACATAGGAATAGCTGTTAAAAACCTTGAAGAAAGTATAAAATACTATGAAAACGTATTGGGTTTCAAGTGTTATGCTGTGGAAGAGGTTGCTGAACAGAAAGTCAAAACGGCATTTTTTATGGTGGGCCAGACGAAAATCGAATTGCTTGAATCAACGGATCCGGAGGGACCTATTGGTAAATTTATAGAGAAAAAAGGCGAAGGTATACACCACATAGCGTTTGCAGCCCGCGACCTCGAATCATCATTGGCCGAACTGGAATCCAAAGGGGTACAATTGATTGACAAAACACCCCGCAAAGGCGCCGAAGGCCTGCATATCGCTTTCCTTCACCCCAAATCAACCATCGGTGTGCTGACAGAATTATGCGAAGACAAAAACAAAAAGTAATTGACCTTAAACCATACTGTTATTTGTAATAAGATAAAAATAATATAACCTAAACATAGATATAAATCATGGCCATACAGGATAAAATTAAAGAACTGCTCGATAAAAGAGAGAAGGCAAAACTCGGCGGGGGACAGAAACGTATTGATTCGCAGCATACTAAGGGTAAATTCACTGCCCGGGAACGTATCAACATGCTGTTGGACGAAGGCAGTTTTGAAGAATTTGACATGTTCGTAACGCACCGTTGTACAAATTTTGGTCTGGAAAAGGAAACCTATATGTCCGATGGGGTTGTTACCGGTTATGGCACCATCGACGGACGCCTGGTATATGTTTTTTCACAGGATTTCACTGTATTTGGCGGTTCGCTTTCTGAAACCTTTGCCCAGAAAATCTGTAAAGTAATGGATATGGCCATGAAAGTAGGCGCCCCGGTGATCGGCATAAACGACAGTGGCGGAGCACGCATACAGGAAGGCGTTACCAGCCTTGCGGGTTATGCCGAGATTTTCCAGCGTAATATTATGGCGTCAGGGGTAATCCCCCAGATTTCTGCCATCTTTGGCCCCTGTGCCGGAGGTGCTGTCTATTCACCTGCGCTGACCGACTTTATCATGATGACCAAAAAGAACAGCTATATGTTCGTCACCGGTCCGAAAGTGGTGAAAACAGTTACCGGCGAAGTGGTCACGGTGGATGAACTTGGCGGTGCCATGGTCCATGGGACAAAATCCGGAGTAAACCATTTTGTGGCCGAAGATGAGGAAGAAGGTATACTGCTCATACGGAAACTGTTAAGCTACCTGCCCCAGAATAATCTGGAAGATCCTCCTTTAGCGCCTTGTAATGACCCTATCGACCGCCTCGATGATTTTCTTAATGAAATCGTGCCTGATAATCCCAATAAGCCCTATGATGTGAAAGACGTTATTCATGCTATCGTGGATGATAATGAGTTTTTTGAGGTCATGCGGCATTTTGCCCCGAACATTGTTATCGGTTACGCGAGGTTCAACGGGATGCCGGTAGGCATTGTAGCCAATCAGCCTAATTATCTGGCCGGTGTGCTTGATATCAATGCTTCGCGTAAGGCAGCCCGTTTTGTCAGGTTCTGCGATGCCTTTAATATTCCTTTGGTAACTTTGGTTGATGTGCCGGGATTCTTGCCGGGAACCACACAGGAATATGGCGGTATTATTATTCATGGTGCGAAACTTCTCTATGCTTATGGCGAAGCTACGGTGCCGAAAGTCACTGTGACTTTGCGTAAATCATATGGAGGCGCTCACGATGTTATGAGCTCAAAACAACTCAGAGGGGACATCAATTATGCCTGGCCATCATCAGAAATTGCTGTCATGGGACCTAAAGGAGCTATAGAAGTATTGTACCAGAAAGAACTCAAAGAAATAACCAATGAAGCAGAACTGGCAAAATTCCTTACTGAAAAGGAAAACGAATACAAGGATAAATTTGCCAATCCTTACCAGGCAGCGAAATATGGATACATTGACGATGTGATCGAGCCAAGAAATACCCGGTTCAGGGTTATCAGGGCATTACAGTCGCTGGCAACAAAAAAAGATCAGAATCCACCAAAAAAACATTCAAATCTACCTTTATAATTATTAATTTATGCTTACACTTCTCATTTTGCTTCAGGCCCAGGAGCACGAAGGCGCAAAAAAAATTGTGGAGCTTGATCCTATCGGCATTGGCATGACCGTTATTGCCATGAGTGTTGTATTTCTTTCGTTGCTGGTGTTTTACATTGTTTTTAAAAATATTGCAAAAGTCTACACCCTGGATTTAAAGAAGCGGTTTAAAAGAAAAAAAGGAGTTGATCACCAGGAGGTTACTCTTGCCGAAGACCCGACTTCTGAGCTGGGTGCCGCTGTGGCACTTGCTTTATATTATTATCAAAATGAACTTCATGATTATGAGAATACCATGTTGACTATCAAAAAAGTAACAAGGACTTATTCTCCCTGGAGTTCAAAAATTTATGGTTTAAGAAAATCCCCAAAATAAGCATAGTGATATGAAAAAATACAAATTTTCAATACATGGAAATAAATATGAAGTTGAAATACAGAACATTGAAGACAATATTGCAACTGTTGAGGTAAACGGCACGGTTTACGAAGTGGAGGTGGATAAAACGCTTCAACCGGTAAAAACACCCAGGCTACTTCGCTCAGTGGCAGTTCCTTCAACAGATTCCGCGAAGGCAACAGTAAAAACCAGCAGTCCTTCAGAGCTCAAGGGAAGCGGATCGATAAAGGCTCCTCTGCCGGGTGTTATTCTTGATATACACGTTAAACAAGGGGATGTCGTGAAAATAGGTCAAAAACTATTGACACTGGAGGCCATGAAAATGGAAAACAAGATCGATGCCGACAAGGAAGGCCGGATAAAAGAAATCAAAGTCGGAAAGGGTGATTCAGTTATGGAAGGAGACATATTAATTGTTATAGGAGATTAAGATTATGGGAGACTTTTTGACCTTTCTGACGGAGCATTTACAACAGTTTTATGCATATACCGGCTTTGGAAATTTTACCACAGGTCATCTTATTATGATTGTTATCGGGATTATTTTTATTGCCCTGGCAATCATCAAGGATTATGAACCTTTATTGCTTGTGCCGATCGGCTTTGGTATCTTGATTGGTAACATACCTTTTTTTCCGGGATTGCAAATAGGTATTTATGAGCCCGGCAGTGTGATGAATTATCTGCATTTTGGCGTGATGAAGGGGATTTATCCGCCCCTGATTTTTTTGGGTATAGGCGCCATGACCGATTTTTCTGCTTTAATTTCAAATCCCAAACTTATTCTTATTGGAGCTGCTGCCCAATTAGGCATTTTCGGCGCTTATACTGCATCACTGGCATTAGGTTTCGATGCGGCACAGGCCGGCGCTATAGGAATCATTGGCGGCGCTGACGGCCCTACCGCTATTTTCCTTTCATCCAAACTTGCCCCTGAATTGATGGGAGCTATTGCCATTTCTGCGTATTCATACATGGCTCTTGTTCCGGTGATACAGCCGCCAATCATGCGTTTGCTTACAACAAAAAAAGAACGCTTGATCCGAATGAAACCTCCGCGCGTTGTGTCAAAAACTGAAAAAATACTCTTTCCTATCGTGGGATTATTATTAACCTGTTTTATAGTACCTTCGGGTTTGCCGCTCCTCGGAATGCTCTTCTTCGGAAACCTGCTGAAGGAAAGCACGGTGACAAAAAGGCTGGCTGATACAGCTAAAGGCCCACTGATCGACATTGTTACCATTCTGATTGGTATTACTGTTGGGGCTTCCACCCAGGCGGATACTTTTCTTACTTCAAAATCCATTATGATTTTCGGCCTTGGAGCATTTTCATTTATTGTGGCTACTTTTGGGGGGGTATTATTTGTTAAGATTATAAATCTCTTTCTTAAGAAAGATAATAAAATCAATCCACTAATCGGTAATTCAGGCGTATCGGCTGTTCCCGATTCTGCCAGGGTGTCGCAAATGGTCGGACTCGAATATGATAAAACAAATCATTTGTTAATGCATGCCATGGGGCCTAATGTTGCCGGAGTTATTGGCAGCGCTGTGGCGGCTGGTATCTTGCTTAGCTTCTTATATTAACAAAGCACATACGTTGTTGATAAAGTGAATAGGAAGCCTGTTAATTTCACTTATTATATATTGTTACAATAAAAATATAATTTATTTTTAAAATCTGACAGGCTTGATATTATGCAAGGTGATAAACTTTTATTACAAGGGTGATTTTATTGATAGTCAGAATCTTCTTTATCCGGGGACCCTTTTCGGATTTCTGTATACTTTGATTTTCTTCCAGTTAGCTTAATAAATCAGGATATTTACCCGGCCAAAACCATCACGCAATTATACTAACCTGCTGTTGATTTATGCATCGTTAAGAAATTGTTTTGATTTTATCTTTTCATATCTTTATGCGTCTTTTTTGCTGCAACTTTGTTAGATTTTTCGACATAGGATAAACTATGTCTGCAAAATCTGCCTCGTTTCGCTAAAAAATCCATCATAAATCTTATGTAACATAAAATCAAAACAGTTTCTAAATCTGTTTCGGTTCCTGAAAGTTTGTTATTTTTGAAGAAGTTATTCCTGCTGTTCATAAACCCGGATGATCATCAGAAATGTAGTGTTTTATTGTGGTGGAAATAACTGAATATTAATGTTTTAATGTGAAATAATGCCGCATAACACTATGAAAGGTAAAGAGAATGTTCAGAAAAAAACTCAGGGGAAACCCGCTCAGAAAATACCGGTAAAAAGAACCGAAAACAAAACCATCAGCAAATGGATATGGATGGTTCTGGCCGGTATTTTTATCACCACGTTTATCATTTATCTGAAAGCGATCGGCAACAATTTACTTATGTATTGGGACGATAACTTTTACATTACCGCTAATGACCATATCAAGGAATTGAACTGGACAACGGTAAAACTGATCTTTTCGAATTTCTATGCGAGTAACTACCAGCCTCTGACCATGCTACTGTATGCTTTTGAATATAAAACCGGGAATGGTAGCTCGGGTATTTTTCATTTTGTAAACATTTTAATTCATCTGTGCAATACCTACCTGGTTTTTGTGTTTATCAGCAAAATTTCCCCGAAAAATGTTTGGGTAGCCTTAATTACAGCAGCATTTTTTGCCGTACACCCGATGCACGTTGAATCGGTTGCCTGGGTTGCCGAACGGAAAGATGTTTTATATACTTTTTTCTTCCTGTTTTCGCTTATCATGTACACCAAATACCTTACATCCGAAAGGCATAAGCACCTGGCGCTTGCGGGAGTTTTATTTGTCTTGTCCTGTCTGAGCAAATCAGCCGCTGTGGTATTGCCTTTGGTGTTATTGCTTCTGGATTACTACACCGGCAGGAGAATAGACCGGAAAATGGTTATCGAGAAGATCCCGTTTTTTGCTGTTTCACTGATATTTGGCCTGGTGGCTGTTTATTCTCAGAAAAGTTCCGGGGTTCTTGAGAACTGGGCCCCAGAGACCTCATTCGTTGAACGCATATCCATAGTTGCATACTCATTCTCCGGTTATATATTTAAAGCGGTCTTTCCTATTAAGCTTTCTGCTGTTTATCCATATCCGGATGAAATAGGAAAAACGCTTCCCGTTATTTATTACCTCTCCGTGTTGTTTGCCGGAATCGTACTTTTTATGGTCTGGTTTTCAAAAAAGTGGGGCAAAGATGTCATTTTCGGATTTTTATTTTTTATTATTACCATCATACTGGTGATGCAGTTCATCCCCGTCGGAACGGCGACGATGGCCGACCGGTATACCTATGTGCCCTATATCGGCATCTTTTTTATTTTAGGAAAACTTTACGAACGTTTATCCCTGCATTTAAATCCGCAGCATATTAAATATGTTCTTATAATAATTTTAATATTTTTTATTGTTTTTTCGGTTGTGGCTTACCAAAGGGTGAAAAAGTGGGAAAATGACGAAACACTTTTTTCAGATGTGATCGAAAAATATCCCAACTGCACCATTGCCTATCTGAACAGGGGTAATTACTATAATGCTTATTATGCAAAACAGGTTTATGCCGATGATAAAACATTGAGCGACAGTTATGTTCGAAAGGCTGTGAGTGATTTTGAAAACGTCTTAAAATACGAACTGATTGAAAAGAATAAATGGAGAGCCTATTTTAACCTGGGCCTCACGTTGGGCGACCTGGACGATTATGAGGGTTCGGTGAAAAACTTTGACAAATCAATAGCCTTGAACCCCGACCGGTATGCTTACCTGATGAGAGGAGCTCATTTTTTAAATTATTATGCTAATAAGTTATACATTAATGACAGCGCAAAACGGAAGTTATTCATTGAAAAATCAATAAATGATTTTGAAAGTTCTTTGAAACTTACTACTGAACCAAAAGATAAAATTCAGCTTTATAAGAATATAGCCATTGCACTGATCCACATGGGCGATTATGCCGGCGCTATCCGGAATTATGATAAAATAATTGATATTGATGCAAATGACGCAGATGTTTATGTGAAAAGGAGCGATGCCCGGTATCAACTGAAAGATTTTAAAGGCGCCCTCGACGACTGCAACAAAGCTATCGAACTCAACCCTCAGGATATAAATACGATAAAAAACCGGGATTATGTCAAATCGATCCTGGAAAATTCCGTTAAATGATTGTAATAGAAGTAGTTGTTAGATTATTTATTACGTAGTATCTGGACGGAAACTGTTTAACATGCAGATTATCAATAATATAATGTTAATTAGTTTAGGTAAATTGTTACAAATGTGATGAGTTTTTTTTCTACCTTTGATAATGTAATGCTTGTCTGGAGCGGAAAAGACTTAAAACAGGCACAAAACATTCGCTAATTTTCAGGAAAGAAAAAAAATCTACAAAAACATTCGCAACAAAATGAGAAAAAGATTTGAGCAACAAATCACAAAATTATACAATCCTAATCCTGCTTATTGATTTATGCATCGGTAAATCTGTTTAGGTTCCCGATAGTTTGTTATTTTTGAAAAGTTTTTCCTGCTGTTCATAAACCCGGATGATAATCAGAAGTATATTGTTTATATATGACGGAAATAGTTGCATATTAATATTTTACAAAGAAAAATTCGGCATAATATCATGAAAGTATCATGAAAGGTAAAGATAAAGTTCAGAAAAATACTCAGGGAAAGCCCGCTAAGAAAATACCGGTAAAAAGAACCGAAAACAAAACCGTCAGTAAATTGATATGGATAGTTCTGGCCGGTATTTTCATCACCACGTTTATCATTTATCTGAAAGCGATCGGCAACAATTTACTTATGTATTGGGACGACCACTTATACATTACAAACAATGATCATATAAAAGAATTGAACTGGATGACACTAAAACTGATCTTTTCGAATTTCTATGTGTGTCACTACCAGCCTCTGACCATGCTGCTATATGCTTTTGAATATAAAATCGGCAACGGTCATGCCGGTATTTTTCATTTTGTAAATATTTTAATTCATCTGTGTAATACCTACCTGGTTTTTGCATTTATCAGTAAAATTTCTCCTAAAAATATTTGGGTAGCCTTAATTACAGCAGCTTTTTTTGCAGTCCACCCGATGCATGTTGAATCGGTCGCCTGGGTTGCCGAACGGAAAGATGTATTATATGCTTTTTTCTTCCTGTTTTCGCTTATCATGTACACCAAATATCTTACATCTGAAAGTTATAAACACCTGGCGCTTGCGGGAGTTTTATTTGTATTGTCCTGCCTGAGCAAATCAGCCGCTGTTGTATTGCCTTTGGTATTATTGCTTCTGGATTACTACACCGGCAGGAGAATAGATCGGAAACTGGTCATCGAGAAGATCCCGTTTTTTGCTGTTTCGCTGATATTTGGCCTGTTGGCTGTTTATTCTCAGAAAAGTTCCGGGATTATTGAGAACTGGGCGCCCGATACCTCTTTTATTGAACGCCTGTCCATCGTTGCATATTCGTTCTCCAGTTATATATTCAAAGCGGTCGTTCCCATACAGCTTTCTGCTGTTTATCCATACCCGGCCGGGATAGGAAGTACGCTTCCCTTTATTTATTACTTCTCCGTGTTGTTTGCAGGAATAGTACTCTTTATGGTCTGGTTTTCAAAAAGATGGGGCAAAGAGGTTATTTTCGGATTTTTATTTTTTATAATTACCATCATAATGGTAATGCAGTTCATCCCTGTCGGAATGGTGACTATGGCCGACCGGTATACATATATTCCCTATATCGGCATCTTTTTTATATTAGGAAAACTTTATGAACGCATATCAACACATTTAAATCCGCAGCATAATAAATATGTTCTGATAATAATTTTAATATTTTTTATTGTTTTTTCGGCTGTGGCTTACCAAGGGGTGAAAAAGTGGGAAAGCGACGAAACACTTTTTTCAGATGTTATCGAAAAATATCCCAACTGCACCATTGCCTACCTGAACAGGGGTGCTTTCTATAATGCCTATTATGCAAAATATGTTTATGCTGATGATAAAACATTGAGCGACAGTTATTTCAGAAAGGCGGTGAGTGATTTTGAAAACGTCTTAAAATGCGAACCGATAGAAAAGATTAAATGGAGAGCTTATTATAACCTGGGCTGTACCTTGGGTGACCTAGGCGATTACGAGGGCTCGGTGAAAAACTTTGACAAATCAATAGCCCTGAACCCCGACCATTATGCTTACCAGATGAGAGGAGCGCATTTTCTTAATTATTATGCCAACAAGGTGCATATTAACGACAGTTCAAAAAGAAAGTTTTATATTCAGAAATCAATTAGTGATTTTGAAAGTTCTTTAAAACTTACCACAGATCCAAATTATAAGATCCAGCTATACAAAAATATAGCCATTGCCTTTATACAAATGGGCGATTATGCCGGTGCGATCCGGAATTACGATAAAATAATTGAAATTGATGGAAATAACACCGATGCTTATGTAAAAAGGAGCGATGCCCGGTATCAGCTGAAAGATTATCAAGGCGCCCTCGACGACTGCAACAAAGCTATCGAACTCAACCCTCAGGATATAAATACAATTAAAAACAGGGATTATGTCAAATCGATCGTGGAAAATTCCGTTAAATAGTTGTAATAGAAGTAGCTGTTTGATTTTTTATTACCTATCCCGAAGCTAATAAGTCAGTAAAAGACGATCTGACACATTCTCGTCTTCCAATGTCTGTCCTTCCAGCTGGAAACGCCGAAGCATTGACTTTCCACAATTGACAAATAGTTCTCTTTCAAACAAACCTTCAGGTATCGGAAGATCGGAAATATAATTCCCTGACTTTTTATGACCATCAATACTTAATGCAACCTTGACTCCCTTTGACTTTGCCTGGGGGTGTTGAAAAATACTTCGTACAACCAGAAGCTTTATTTTGAAAAAAATTTATATTTTTGCTGATTCCTTTATGGTGTGTTAAAATTTTTTCATGGAGAACTTTATTGTTTCAGCCCGTAAATACCGGCCCTCCACATTTGATATGGTGGTGGGACAGCACTCTATTACCTCGACGCTTAAAAACGCTATCAGATCACAGCAGTTAGCACAGGCGTTTTTATTCTGCGGACCCCGTGGCGTGGGCAAAACCACCTGCGCCCGTATCCTGGCTAAAACCATTAACTGTCAGAACCTTACAGATAAATATGAAGCTTGCAATGTCTGCGAATCCTGTAAATCATTCGATGAGTTGACCTCTTTCAATATACACGAACTTGATGCCGCATCCAATAATTCCGTGGATGACATACGGGCTCTCGTTGACCAGGTGCGTATTCCTCCGCAGGCCGGTAAATATAAGGTGTATATCATCGACGAAGTGCACATGCTTTCGGCATCTGCCTTTAATGCGTTTCTGAAAACACTTGAAGAGCCTCCTTCCTATGTGAAATTCATTTTGGCTACCACCGAAAAACATAAAATCCTGCCAACGATCTTGTCCCGCTGCCAGATATTCGATTTTAAACGTATTACCGTGGAAGATATGGCCAGATATCTGGCTTATGTGGCAGATTCCGAGAAGATTGAGGCAGAACCTGACGCCCTGCACCTTATTGCACAGAAAGCCGATGGCGCTATGCGTGATGCCCTGTCCATTTTCGATCAGATTGCCATTTCATCCACTAATAAAATTACATTTAAGGCAGTACTTGAAAATCTGAATATTCTTGATTATGAGTATTATTTCAAGATGACGGCGCTGATATTGGAAAACAAAGTGTTTGAGGTGCTTAACCTTATTGATAATGTGCTGGAAAACGGTTTTGAAGGCCAGATATTTCTGGCAGGATTTGCAGCCCATCTGCGCGATCTTTTAGTTTGCAAAGACCCCGTGACACTGAAACTGCTCGAAGCCAGTGAAAATATTAAAAACAAATATGCCATGCTGGCCAGGCAGTGTTCTGAAAAATTTTTGATCAGAACCCTTGATATGGCCAACAGGTTTGATTTTGATTATAAGAACAGCAATCACAAACGGCTTCATCTTGAATTGGCATTTATCCGGATGTGTGACTTTTCGCAGCAAATAAAAACATCCGAAAATGACAACGAACCTGAAATAAAAAAAAAAACTGACACCGTAGAATCTGCCCATCCCAAGCCTCAGGATAACGTTGCAAAGACTATAGCTCCCGGCATAATTACGGAAAAACCTGTGCAGAAAAAGGTTGTTTCAGCACATTCCATTGTTTCATTAAAAGAAGAAAGCCATGAAGAGGAGGCTGTTGTTGAAGAACAGCGTATGGATTATGGTAATACTCCCTATGACATACTAATGGTCCATGAACTATGGCCCGAAATGGCAAAATTGTTCGAAAAACAGCCGAGTTTTTATGCTGCACTTATAAAACACCTGCCCGAATCGGATGAGGATGGAAAACTCAACGTCGTCTTTGAAAACAGGATGCTTATGAAAGAGTTTATTCTTAAAAAGCCCGAAATCCTTCATTTCTTCAGGTCAACTTTGAAAAATAATTCATTTGATATCTCCGCTTCGGTCACTGAAAATCCGGACGATACGGTCAAACTCTATACGCCTGAAGCCAAATATAACCGAATGATCGAAAAAAATCCGGACCTCAAAAAACTCAAAGAACAACTGGATCTGGATATTGATTATTAAATTCCGGAAAACATAAATGAAGATTATTGATGTTTGCTTTTAGTCTTCAACATATTGAAGGTGCGTTATTTGTGAGTGAAAACCCAAAAGTGATAATTTTGTAACAAATAAAGTCAAATACAGTCAAAAAAGACAATTAAATAAAAAAACCATGATCAAAAGAACCAAAATTGCTATGCCCCATCTGGTGTTATGGGTTTTGCTGAGTATTTTTTTTATTCAGAGTGCTTCGGCCCAGCAACGGAATTATACCACTGTACCCAATGATCCCCTGAATTCAAGGATCTACACCCTGGACAACGGACTTACCGTGTACATGACCGTTTATAAAGACGAGCCCAGAGTACAGACCTACATCGCCACCAAAGCCGGTAGTAAAAACGATCCTTCGGATGCCACAGGACTGGCGCATTATTTTGAACATATGATGTTTAAAGGAACTGGAAAAATTGCCACGACGGATTACCAGAAAGAAGCCCCGCTGATTGCACAAGTAGACAGCCTGTTTGAAGTGTACCGGCAGACCAGTACCGATAATAAAGAATCCCGTAACAAAGTGTATCGCCTGATCGACAGCATTTCCACGGTGGCATCCCAATATGCTATCCCTAATGAATATGACAAACTTCTGGCTTATATCGGGGCAACCGGTACGAACGCATATACTTCACTGGAACAGACAGTGTATGTAAATACCATTCCCTCGAACCAGCTCGAAAACTGGATGATTATCGAAGCGGAACGGTTCAGGCAGCCCGTGCTGCGTTTGTTTCATACCGAGCTTGAAACTATTTATGAAGAACATAATATGACGCTGACCAACGACGATGTGAAAATGTATTTTGCCATGCTGAAGGGATTGTTTCAAAAACACACTTATGGGACACAAACGGTCATAGGTACGGCTGAACACCTCAAAAGCCCCTCAATGAAGAGGGTTCGTGAATTTTACAGTAATTATTACGTGCCTAATAATATGGCTATCTGCCTTTCGGGTGATTTTGACCCCGACCAGGCGATAGCCCTGATTGAGAAATATTTCGGATCGTATCCCCGAAAAGAAGTTATACCGTATAAGTTTGAACCGGAAGTCCCGATCACCGAACCCCTTATTATAACGGTCACAGGGCCGGATGCCGAAAGTGTGAATATTGCTTACCGGCTTGGCGGAGCCGGCACCGCGGATGCCGACCTGCTGCCTGTTTTTGATATGATACTTGCTAACTCTGCTGCCGGCCTCATCGATCTCGACCTGATACAAAAACAAAAAGTATTATCGGCCTCAGCGTCTGCCGAAATCATGATGGATTATTCGTTTGAACTGCTGCAGGGTAAACCCAAAGAAGGCCAGACACTCGACCAGGTGAAAGACTTGCTCCTTGAACAAATAGAAAAAATCAAAAAAGGTGATTTTGAAGACTGGATGATAGATGCCATAATCACCGATATGAAATTAGAACAAATTAAAGATTTTGAAAAAAATGAATCCCGTGCGCGGGCATTCGTCGAAACCTTTACAACAGGCCAACCATGGGAGAAATTCGTGCAGAAATTCGACCGATACACCCGTATCACCAAAAAGGATATTGTTGAATTTGCAAACAAAAACTTCAATAATAATTACGTGCTGATCTATAAAAAGACCGGAAAAGATGAAATAGCGGACCAGAAAATCAAAAAACCCAAAATCACCAAAATCAAAATTAACCGTGATGACAAATCGGAATTTTTTCAAAGCATTGAATCTCAAAATGTCACTGAAATAGAACCTGTGTTTCTGAATTATCAGAAAGACATTGTTCATTATCAGCAAAAAAATCTTGATATATACTATCTGAAAAACGAAGAAAACAAAACTTTCAACCTGTACTATGTTTTTGAGATGGGAACCAATAATGATAAAGTGCTTGGTGTGGCCATAGAATATCTCCAGTTTCTGGGAACATCCAAATATACTCCGGCACAGATCAAACAGGAGTTCTTCAAATTGGGATGTTCGTTTGATGTCTTCAATTCTGCCGAAAAAGTCTACGTTTCACTAAGCGGGCTTACGGAAAACATCGAAAAAGGCATAGCGCTGTTTGAATCACTTTTATCTGATGCACAACCCAATCCCGAAGCTTTATCCAATCTTGTCAAGGACAAATTAAAAGAACGTGATGACAACAAGAAAAACCAGCAGACCATTTTTTCATATATGGTTATGTACGGAATTTTCGGGGCTCAATCACCCGTTACAAATATTTTAAGTGCCGACGAACTTAATAAGCTGACAGCCCAGGAACTGGTGGATAAAATAAAAAATCTCAACAAATATACTCATCATATCCTGTATTATGGAAGCAACACCCAACCGGAATTGCGTAATCTTATTGAGAAATATCATAATGTGCCGGCTGCATTTACGCCAATACCCACGGCAGCCGAATTCCCTGAATTAGCAGCAGATAAAACTGTTGTGTATCACGTAGAATACGATATGAAACAGGCCATGCTTTTCATGCTTTCGCAGAGCGAAACGTTTAACAGGACCAATGAGCCGGTCATCAGGTTGTACAATGAATACTTCGGTGGCTCCATGAATGCCATTGTTTTCCAGGAAATGCGCGAATCAAGGGCGCTGGCTTATGCCGCTATGTCGTTTTATCAGAACCTTTTACAGAAAAAGGAGAGTCATTATTACAATATTTCTTTCATTATGACCCAGACCGATAAACTCGGCGAAGCGCTTGCCGCATTTTATGATCTGCTGAACAATATGCCCGAAGCTGAAAAATCTTTCGAACTGGCCAAAAACTCTATCATACAGTCTATGCGAACTGAACGCATAACCAAATCAGATATACTGTTCGATTATGAATCAGCAAAAAGGCTGGGAGTAGATTACGACCTCCGTCAGGACATTTTTAAGCAGGTTCCAGACCTGGCATTCAACGATGTGAAGGCCTTTCAGGAAAAATATGTGAAAGACAAGCCTCAGGTAATCCTTGTTCTGGGCCCTGAAAAATCAATTGATTTTAAAATGCTGAAAAAATACGGTAAAGTAAAAAAACTGAAACTGAAAGAGATTTTTGGTTATTGATCCATTAAAAAAACCGTTCAGAAATGAACGGTTTTTTTAATGTTGTTATTTAAAACAATACAATATATTATCATTTTAAGAGACAATACATTATGTAATTTTTTGCATCTAATCATAAGAAACTGTTTTGATTTTATATTACATAAGATTTATGATGGATTTTTTAGCGAAACGAGGCAGATTTTGCAGACATAGTTTATCCTATGTCGAAAAATCTAACGAAGTTGCAGCAAAAAAGACGCATAAAGATATGAAAAGATAAAA
>Ga0209717_1000640_pt1 | contig 41990 bp, 35 predicted proteins | sample AD_UKC048_MetaG_FD_184418 | JGI IMG/M metagenome (GOLD analysis project Ga0209717, IMG submission 184418) | Active sludge microbial communities of municipal wastewater-treating anaerobic digesters from USA - AD_UKC048_MetaG (SPAdes) (version 2) | ecosystem: Engineered > Bioreactor > Anaerobic >...
AGTTTCTGGGTTTCTGCGGCAATACGTTGAGCGGTATCCGTTTTGATCCGGTTCATTTCTTCCGCACTTTGAGCCTTCAGATCGGCGATGGATTTTGCTTCGTTATCGCGGGCCAGCGCGATAGCGGCGGCTGATTCCTGCCGCGCTTTTTGTACCGCTTCGGCCGATTCTTTCTGTGCGGCGCCGATTTCATCCGTTGATTTTTTTCGTGCATCCGCTGTTTCGAGCGCGTACTGATTTTTTTTGTCGGAAGCGTCTTTGCGGGCAGTGGCTACTTCCTTGGCGGCGTTTTCGCGGGCGGAGGTTACTTCCTGTTTGGAGCGCTCCTGCGCATCGATCACCTCTTTGGCAAACCCCGCTTTCTTATCGTCCGATTCTTTTTTAGCAAGTGCGATGGCTTCGAGAGCCTGCTGCTTGGCAGAGGCTACTTCCTTGGCCGAGTTTTCGCGGGCAGTTGCGACCAGGTTGGCGGCTTCCTCACGGGCTTTACCGATGGCCTCGGCACTGAGTTGTTTTTCACGGGCGGCATTTTCGCGGGCCGTTTTCACCTCGTTGGCGCCCTGCTGGTTAGCGGTGGCTATCTCGGAGGCGGCTTTCTGGCGGGCTTCGGCTACGTCGTTGGCTAGGCGCTGGCGTTCTTTCGAAGAGTTTTCCCGTGCCATACGGATACTGTCGGCCTCCGCTGTTTTGATGGCAAGCAGCGCCTGGGAGCTCTGGCGTTTGGCCTCGGCAACACTGTTGGCACTTTCCTGCTGCGCGCGTACGGCTGCTTCGCGTGCTGCGGCAACTTCATTGGCGGTTTTTTCCTTGGCGGCGGCGATTTCGGCGGCTGCCCTTTCGCGCGATGCTGCTACTTCGGTGGCTGAAACGGTGGCTGTTTCCTGTTGTTTTTTCTTGGCGTCCGCAATCGTTGCTGCCGCTTCAGCCTGTATTTGCTTGATCTTTTCGTCGGAGTTCTGTTTGGAATTTGCCACTTCACCGGCATACGTTTTTTGCGCCTGGTCGGCCTTCTGGTTGGCCTCCTGTACTTTGTTACGGGCTTCTTCCTGAGATTTGGCGACCTCCTGCTGGCTGCGTTCGCGGGCTTTCGCTACTTCCGCTGCACTTTGTTGTTTGATTTTATCTTCCTGTTCCTTGGCGGCTGCGATGGATTTAGCCAGATCCTGCTGGATACGGACAATTTCTTCTTCCGCTTTTTTGCGCGAAGCCGCCACTTCCGTAGCAATACTGTCGCGTTGGGCTTTGGAACGCAACTGCGAATCGGCAATGGCCTTATTGGCCTCTTCCTGCACCTGCTGTACAGTTTGCGCTGCTTTTTGTTTACTGTCGACAACCTGCTGTACAATGGCTGCCTTGTCGGTATCTGCCTGTTTCTGCTGATTGGCTACTTCGCTGCGAATGCGGGTGATTTCCTCTGAAGCCCGTTTTTTGGATTCCGCGACTTCCGTGGCGGAAAGTTCTTTTTGTTTGGCTACGTTTTCCTTGATTTCGGAAATTTCATTCGCACTGTTTTGTTGCAGCAGGGCCTTTTCCTCGGCAACTTTCCGGCGGCTTTCTGCCAGTTCGGTAGCCAGTTTTTGTTTTTCCAGCACCGCATTCTCCCGGGTCTGCGCAATTTCGTTGGCCGATTCCTCGCGGATTTTCAGGATTTGTTCGGAAGCGGATTTTTTGGTTGTCACCACGTCTTCCGTGGTTTTATTTTGCTCGCTCATGGCTTTTTCGCGGGCATCGGCCACCATTCGGGTGTTTTCCTCGCGAATGCGCTTGAGTTCGTCGTCGGCATTGCTGCGGGCAGAAGCGATTTCATCGCCGTATTGCAGTTTGGCCTGATCCAGTTTTTCTTTTGCGGCGGCTACTTCTTTGGCAGCGTTTTCGCGGGTACGCTGCACTTCTTCTGCGGAAGTAACGCGGGCGCGCTGTATTTCCTCGCCGGCCTGCCGGCGTGCTTCCTCTACGTTCAGGTTGATTTTTGTGACGGCAGAATCGGCTTTGTTGCGGCTGATCGTGATGTATTCCTTGGTTTCCGCCTTGGCCTTTTCGATCTCGGCAAGACTCGCTTTGCGCGCTTCGAGTACTTCGTTGGAATATTCCAGTTTTTTCTGGTTGGCCGCTTCACGGGCTGCCGCCACGTCCTGCTGTAGTTGTGCTTTAATGCCATCCGCCCTGTCCTTTTCCGCTTTGATCTCGGCACGAAGGCGTTCCTTGGTTTTTTCCAGTTCCGTCCGGAGTGCAACTACTTCATTGTCGGTATTGGTGGCGCTGGGCTTGGTGCTGCCTGCCGATCCTGCTGCGGGTTTTGTGCCGGGTTTGGTGCCGGCAGCGCCGGGTTTTCCATTAGCGGGCGTAACCACCACCGGCTCGGGTTTGGCCACTGCGGCGCCGGGCGTATCTACCACTGCATCGCGTTCCAGAATGGAATTGAAGCAAGTGATGAGGTTTTTGAGTTCACTTTGCCGTTCTGCGTTTATGGTAAATTTATATTTCTGGCGGTCTACAAAATTGATAAAATTGATACCCGTGAGACTGGAATTTGCAAGCCATTGCATGGCATCCAGATCGAGGCGCAGGTTGTTGCGGTGTGTAGGCACAGCGCCTGTCATCAATTCGTCCATGCCGATAAACTTGTAGGCCTGTTCTTTTCCGCCAGCATCGATGAACACCACCTGGTCATCCTGGTTGAACTCGATACCTCCAACAGAAGTCATACGGGCAAATATCCCTTTCTCATTCGTGAAAAATTCAATGGAATAGTTGTATCCACCTCTTACAACTACAGTGAGCGGCGTGCTGTTGGCGATCTGAATACCACTGATTTTTTTATTTTCCTTGATGACACTGGTACAATCCTGTGCGGACGAAGAAAAAGCAAAAAAACATAAAAGACACGGTATGATGAGGCACTGACGAAGGTTTACAGAATGCATAGTATGGCTAATATGTTGAAGATTTGACGCGGCAATTTATGTGTTTCCACGCAGGAAACGAAAGAAGAGGCGAACAACTGCACCGTTGCCCGAATTTTAAGAAATGATTAGCGTTTAATACAATAGATTTTTTGGAAACGGACTCAGACTAATATGAACAAAGATGCATTGTAATCTACAAATGCACACGGTTTCATTCAGGAAGTATTCTTTTTTTGTAAATTTCTCCCCACACCTGCCCACGCTGACGCTGCCACACCAGGTCCCAAGTGGTCTGTAACGCTTTGCGGTCTTCTTTCGACACATCATTAAAGACGTTTGAAATGAAAATATAGTTGTTTCTGAGGGTGTCTATGGGCACGAATGATGTGAAATCGCCATTTAAAGACACATTCTCATCCGTATTAATATTGGGAAATGCAGACCCAATTTCCTGAAATGGAATCCGGTGTTGTTTTAAAAAAGCAATACCCTCGCCCCGCATCTCATGGTAAGGCAAATGTGCCAGGGTGCTGTCCCAGTCCATCGATATACCGTGCGGGTAAACCTGAAAGTTACTGACGGCAAAGGTGAGGGAAATTATACCCAATATTGTCTTTTTTGTGATGGCACGAAGTTGCGGCATATGTACAATCCATTGAAATACAATCAAATGAAAGGCCAGAAACAAAGGCAGGAAATACCGGTGCGCGGAAAGGTTGTTGTACCGCAAAGCCGAATAACTGAGCAATACGAACAGGCATACGAACAAAATCTGCCATTGCCGCTCTACGGGCACATTCCAATCGCCTGTCCGCTTTTTACGCAGCTGCCAAAGTAAAAAGCCCAAACAAATCCATTCGGCAAACCTGCCAAAATCCAGCCATCGCCAGGCTAGAATGCCGGCATTCCGCACTATTTCCTGGATGCCTGCGGGTCTGAAGGCCGGCGCCCAGGGGGAACCGGCATGATAACCGATCCATCCCGTAGCCCGATAGTGCCAAAACAGAAAGGCGCCTGCCAGTGCCACTCCGGGTAAAAAGGAGATCCATCCTTTTGTAAACACGTATTTCCGGTCAAACCATAGCAGCCCTGTAAAAAGTGCTGCCGAACACATCATGCCACGCATGCTGACGGTGCAAAGCCCCGCAATTCCCACTGCCAGCAGCATGCTGTTTCGCCCCACGATGGCATCGAGGCTGCACAGGAAAAAAGCAGCGAGGATCAGGTCCGGACCAACCAGGGAACTTTGCCCCAGCAATACCGGGTCGAGCAAAACGAGTGGTAAAAGCCAGTAAGCCCAGGTAGCGCCACCCAGTTTTTTGCCCAGCCTGTAAAGGAATATGATGATTGCCCAAAGAAAAGGCAGCATACTCCAGTGGCCTACTTCCAGCCTTTTCCCGAATACAGCCCATAAATTAGCCAGGTACAATCCCAGTAGCGGCGGGTGACCGGAATCTATTTCCGGCGGCAATGCCTCCCAATGGCGCCCGTTTTCATAAAAGAAATGCGCATGTTTGGAACCGAGTTGAATCGTATCCCAAAAAAATGGATCCTCCTGTACCCACCATATAAACCCGGTAGCGCACAACAGGAAAAAGACCAGAAGAATATACCCGACGACGTTGTGCCGGATCATTTCACTTCCAGGAATTCGTAGGAAGCCCGCTCCGGAAGGGTGAGGGCAGCCTCTTCGCTTTCCGCCACGAAGTAATACTGGGTAGCATCGGCGGCTTTGGCGGTTGCAGTGTAAATGCCGTCGCCCGCCTTGACGTCGCCGTTAGCGCCGTCGTCCGTCATGGTCATTTTTTTGAATGCCAACGCTTTGGTATTCCGGTAGTACAGGTAAGATGCTTTTGCATTGGTTATTTTGGCTGTGAAAACAACCTGTTCGCCGGTTTTCTGGTGATGCGCATCTGCAATAACAGGCTTGGCCTTGTTGAGCAGCGGGTGTTTCTGCAGGTATTGTGTGCGTTTGTCCATCAACTGCCGCAGGCCTATTACGTTGTCGGGACCATCTTTCATGGTTTTGTCGAGCGATTGCTGAAAATCGGCATAGGAATACAGTTTAAGGGTGTCCTGTTTGACGGCAGGATCAATTTCTTTTATCATTGCCTGTGCGCGGCTGACGAGTGCGCCGGTGACGAGTTGTTCATTGACGATGGTGCCGAGGTGCGCCAGGTATATTTTCCGGTACAAGGGGTTTTTCAGCAGTTTGGAAATGAGCGGCCTTTTGGCGTTGTCAATTTCTGCAAGCGGCTGATACTGAATCAGTTCATCATCTTTCATTTCAACAAAACTGAAGTTTCTGCGCCAGCCGCCGAACGACATATTGAGGTCCCAGATGAGCGGATGCGCCACGTTGAGAGAGTCGAACCACAGGTAATAGTTGTGCGACAGCGAACCGTTGTAACTATCGAGGTTGACCATGGCGTTGTTGAGTGCGAGCATCCAGAGCGTCTGATCTACATCGAGTACGGTTTCAATTTTGTCGGGCGTTTTATTCAGCACCTTGATCAGGTTCAGCAGTACTTTCCAGGCTGCCGGGTCCTCCACTTCATAAAATGCATCGTAACAACCAGGACTGTCGTTCAGATACGCCAGCGAAGCGTTCTCCCCTTTGGGGCAACCGCTCTGGCTGCGTACGCGCTGCCAGTTGTCGGGATCGCATTTCACCAGGTGGCCGTTGTTGGTGCCGAAGTGCTTTTTGATGAAAGTCTGATCGATGGATTCCGTGTTGATGTAGAGTCCGTAGTATTTGCCGTTCATGTACAATTTCGAGAAGTTGCACGTGGGCGCCGGCATGTATTTCCGGATTGTTTCATAGGATAACGGATCGCGAATGAAAGACGGATCCAGAAATGCATTGGAAAGTTTAACCGTCGTATAACCATTCTTGATCTTCTGGGTCTTGTTTTTAAAGTCCAGTTTGACGTTGACAGGAAGTTTTTTGGCCGTTTCATTGCGCGAACGGAAATAGGAACTATTGCCTTTGTATCGCACACCGACACTGTCGTATTTCGTACCGTTGATGGTGATGGAAGCCGGGAGCCGCGCGTCCGGGTTGGCTTTTTTGAGGGAGTCGAGTTTTACGTCCCAGTTTCGGTAAGGCAGGTCGATACGAATATCCTGTATGCCGGCGCCGTAAAAATCCTGCGCGTAACTTTTTGATAGACAGATAAAAAGAATGAAAACAAGGGGGCCGGAAAAGCGGAAATTTCTCATGGTATGTGGTGAAAACGAAATGTAAGGAGTGGCGAATTAACGATAAAACCACCGGCCGGCAAAACGCCGTACTGGTGGTTTTTATTTTTGGGTGAGATGAATGGGGACGCGAATTTTGCGGATTAAGCGGAATAATAAGGATTTTTAGTGGCCGACAGGCCACAAAAAATCGGTTTTAATCCGCAAATCAGCGTTCCCCATCTATCCACAGTCAATGCAGCCTGGAGCCGATCAGCCGCAGAAATTCGCCACGCGTTTCGGCATTTCTGAATTCGCCGGTAAAAGCCGAGGTAGTCGTAACCGAATTTTGCTTTTGTACGCCGCGCATCATCATACACATGTGCCGTGCTTCGATCACGACAGCCACACCGAGCGGCTGGAGCGTATCCTGAATAATATCGCGCACTTCGATGGTGAGGCGCTCCTGTACCTGTAGCCGGCGGGCGTACACGTCCACAATACGCGGAATCTTGCTCAAACCTACGATATAACCGTTCGGAATATACGCTACGTGGGCTTTCCCAAAAAAAGGCAGCATGTGGTGTTCGCAAAGAGAATACACCTCGATGTCTTTCACAATCACCATTTCACTGTAATCTTCCTTGAACATAGCCGACCGGAGAATGGCGCCGGCATCCATTTCATAACCCTGCGTCAGGAATTGCATGGCTTTGGCGGCGCGTTCCGGGGTTTTGAGCAAGCCGTCGCGCGAAATGTCTTCACCCAACCCGGCAAGCATATCGTGGTAGCCGGCTTTGAGCCGCGCGGTCAATTCCTCGTTGTAATGATCGGTTTTTTTGTAAGCCATTAGGTCGGTTTTGAGGAGCCGAATGGAAAATCCATGCTCCTGATAACGGAAACCGGCCCTCTATTCGCCGTAATATTCGGCGTAAATGGTTTCCGTTTCCCAAAGTTTGATGGCATGCAACTGACAAGGATGGGCCTGCAAAGCCGCCGCCAGGCGCTGCCAGATGAGGATAACAAGATTCTCCGTGGTTGGTTGCATGCCTTTCGGGATGAATTCCACATCCAGATTCAGGTTGCTGTGATCGAGGTGATCGGTCACTTCCGAGTGAATAATCTTGCTGAGCAATTTGACGTCGATAATAAAACCGGTCACCGGATCGGGGCGACCTTTTACCGTCACGTGCAGGTGGTAGTTGTGGCCGTGCCAGTTTTTATTGGAACATTTGCCAAATACAGCCACGTTTTTTTCTTCCGACCAATCTTCCACCCAAAGTTTGTGGGCCGCGTTGAAGCGCTCTATGCGTGTGATATAAACCATTTTTGCTACAATGTTGTGAGGGTGTGGCAGCCTTCAGCCGCTACGGCGCGCAAAATTACGGTGAAAAATGTGTTTTGAATAGAATTTCAAAAAGCAATCTGCCGAACTATTCCTTTCAGCCGATCTGCTTCTTACATTTGCGGTGCTATGTCGACCACACAACACCAGCGCATAATTTTTGGTTTGAAAGTCCGCCAGTTTCGCCAGGAGAAGGGCTGGAATTTTGAAGAACTGAGCAAACACACCGGTATTTCCATTTCCTATCTCAATGAAATAGAAAAAGGAAAGAAATACCCGCAACCGGCCAATCAGGAGCGGCTGGCTGAGGCGCTGGGCGTGGCGCCGGATTTTCTTCGTTCGCCGGAACTTACCAAGCAGTTTGCCCCGCTGGGCGACCTGCTGCAAAGCAATTTCCTGAACGAACTTCCTCTGGATTTATTCGGTATCGAACTACAGCAGGTGGTGGAAATCATTGCCCGCGCGCCCGACCGGGTGAATGCCTTTATCTCCGCGCTGCTTGAAATCGCGCGGAACTATTCCCTGCGCGACGAGAATTTTTTCTTCGCCGCCCTGCGCGCCTATCAGGAACTGCGCAACAACTATTTCCAGGAAATAGAGGATGCTGCCGACGCATTCGTTCAAAAGTACCACCTCCCGGAAGATGGAGGCGTGCCGTCCGACTTGCTGGCGCAATTGCTTGAAACACAATATCATTACAGTATCGACGGGCAAAAAATTGCCAAACATCCCGAACTGCAAAGCCTGCGCTCGATTTATAACCCGCACAAAAAACTGCTGCTGCTGAACAGCAGGCTCAATGAATCGCAAAGGGCCTTTCAACTGGCTAAAGAACTGGGTTTCAATGTGCTGGAACTGAAGGACCGGCCGCTCACGTCCAGTTTTCTGCGCGTCAAATCATTTGAAGAAACGCTCAACAACTACAAGGCCGCTTATTTTGCCGTGGCTATTCTTATCAACAGGCAGGCGTTTGTACGGGATATTGATTCGTTTTTCAAACAGACAAAATGGAACAGCCAGACCCTGCTTCAACTCATGGCCAAGTACAAGGCCAGTCCGGAAGTACTGTTCCAGCGTTTTAATCTGCTGACGAAAGATTTCCGGCTCGACAAGGTATTTTTCCTGCGTTTTATCCACGACCTGGACCGGAACGGATTCGATATGGACAAGGAACTGCACCTCAACCGGCGCCACCAGCCGCATGCGTCGGGATTGAACGAGCATTATTGCCGCCGCTGGCTGTCGCTTACCATGTTGCAGCAGTTGCAGGAACGCCAGCAACAATCGGACGATTCAGGATTGATGATGACCGGCGTGCAGCGGGCTTCTTTTTTGGACACGGGTGAAGAATACCTGTGTATTGCAGTCGCCAAACCCGGTTACCCGTCGGTAGGCCGCAACGTGAGTGTCACACTCGGCGTATTGCTCGACGCCCATGCCAAACGCACCATTCAGTTCTGGGACGATCCCGCCATTCCCCATATTACCGTGAATGTTACCTGCCAGCGTTGCAACCTGCTTTCCTGCGCCGAACGCGCCGCGCCGCCGACCGTCATTTTAAAAAGGGAAGAACGGCATAGGATGCAGGCGCTGCTTGAGAAGTTGACTGGAAAGTTATGAGTTATGAGGGATGAGTTATGAATTATTGGTGGTAACTCTTGGTATTTTCATTTCACAAGCCGAAGATGACCACCAATAACTCATAACTCATCCCTCATAACTCATAACTCGATATTCACTGCGCCCACTTATCAATCCGAACCAGTGCTTTCGGGTAATTTCCCATTTTATAAGTCTGGCGTTCCGCAGCGGTGATCAAATCCGGGCGGTGAATCTTATCGGGCGGTAAAAGGGCCAGTTCGGGGCACCAGAGCCGGACGTAGTCGCCCTTGTGGTCGTAGTTTTTTGCCTGCGTCAGAATATTGAAATAGCGGTCTTCCCGCGGGTCGCTGCCGATGCCGGCCACGTAATTCCAGTTGCCCCAGTTGCTACAGGGATCGTAGTCAATGAGTTGACTTTCAAAGTATTCGGCGCCCATTTGCCAGTTCACTTTCAGGTCTTTTACGAGGAATGAAGCCACATTTTGCCGGCCGCGATTGCTCATGAATCCGGTGGCATTGATTTCGTTCATATTGGCGTCGATAAAAGGCACACCGGTGCGCCCTTCCATCCAGGCCGTGAATAATTCGGCGTTGTTGCGCAGGTGTTTCAGCGGCTTGTTCTGCGGGCCGGTTTTCAGGAAGATGCGATTGACGTATTTTTTGCCGAGCAGGCGGAAGTAATCGCGCCAGAGCAACTCGAAGAAAATCCAGTAGGTGCTTTCGTTGCCGCCGCGTTCCTGCTCGTATCTTTTGATTTCGTGATAAATCAGTTTGGGCGACAGGCAGCCCTGCGACAGCCAGGGAGAAAATTTGGAAGAGTAATCACCGCCGATCAGTCCGTTCCGGGTTTCCTTGTAGGTTTTGACTAAATCCGTTTCCCATAAATAATATTGCAGCCGGCGCAATCCTTCCGTTTCACCACCTTTGAAATGGAGTGTGGTACGCGCATCGTACTCATATTCAGGCAGGTTGAATTGTTCCAGCGAAGGTATTTCGCCGCGATCCAGGTCGGAAGGGACGGCTGGCATGGAGGCAGGGCTGGGAAAGGGCACCCTGACAGGTGTAATATGCTCGTTTTCTTTCCTGAACTGCGTAAACGTGTCGGGCGTATGATGAACCGGCATGGGAAGATCCTGCGTATGGAACAGCATTTTGCCGCGGGTATAAAGCAGTTCCACACCGACGCTCCAGAGTTTTTTCTCCAGATAATCCTGTACGGAAACCTCTTCATGCGTGCGTTCGCGGTTGCAGAGTACCCAGGAGCACTTGAGTTCTTTGGCGAGATCGGATAAAATACATTCGGGTTTTCCGACGCGTACGATCAGGTCGCTACCCAGCCGGCGCAAATTCGAACGCAGGTCTTCAACAGATTCCTGGATGAACCGGGCGCGAAACTTCCCGGTTTTTGGAAACCCAAACCGGGTGCTACCTTTGAACGTGCGTTCATCGAAAATATAAACCGGAATCACTTCTTCTGCCATACGGAGGGCGGTCGTGATGGCTTCATTGTCGTGCAACCTCAAATCCTGACGAAACCAGACTATGGCTCTATGCTTCATATAATATTACAGATAAACATCTCAAACAAAACGCTTTAAAGACGTAACGTACAACTTTAAATCCCGCTATTTGTTTGCGCTCGGCATACTATTTTTCACTAACGACCACGTTTACATATTAGAAAATAAGTACATGATTCAATTTAGCAAGCAACCCCGTAAAATTGCCGCCAATCAGCAAGCCAGCGAACTGGGTTTTGGCAGGAAGGTAATGACCGACGGCCGGATGATGAATGCGGACGGATCTTTCAATGTGAAACGGGAAACCATGGGCATTTGGGACAACACCTATCACCAGTTGATCATCATGCCGTGGGCTATGTTCTTCCTGTTGGTTTTTGGCTGTTTCGTTGTGCTAAATGCCATTTTTGCTACCATTTACTGCCTCATCGGCATTGAACACCTCGGCGGCGTATTGCCGGGAAACGTGTTCCAGAACTTTGCCAACTCCTATTTTTTCAGCAGCCAGACCCTAACCACAGTGGGTTATGGACACATCAGTCCGCAGGGACTGGTTACCAGTATTATTGCCTCCATCGAATCTTTCGCGGGGCTCTTGGCGTTCGCTCTGATTTCGGGACTTCTGTACGGCCGATTTTCCAGGCCGCGCGCAAAAATTGTTTTCAGCGAGCACATGCTCATCGCCCCTTACGGTAGCGGGCAGGCTATGATGTTTCGCATGGGGCACGCCAGTAAAAGCGAATTGATTGAAACGGAGGTGCAGGTTCTTATCGCTATCAACCAGCGTGACGAAGCGGGCGCCGTATTGCGAAATTACTACCCTATGCCCCTGGAAATCAATAAGATATCTTTCTTCTCTCTTTCCTGGACGCTGGTTCATCCTTTGGACGAAAGAAGCCCGGTTTTCGGATTCAGCGAGCAGGACCTGGCCGAAGCCAATGCGGAAGTAATGGTGCTGGTGAAGGCAGTTGAGGATACGAACCAGCAAATGGTGCATGCGCGCCGTTCTTACACCACCGATGAAATAGTGTGGAATGCCCGGTTCGGCCCGGTGATCTCGCGCAACAGGAAAGGCCAGCCGCAGGTGTTGCTACAGCATATCGGCGTATATGAATCCATTGAAGTGTAATAATTTTTTTGAGGATTTGAGGATTTGAGTGGCCCCTGTCAAATCCTCAAAAAATCCTACACCTTCTCCAGGTCTTCCGGCGTATCGATGCCGATGGTTTCCAGTTCGGTGATACGTACGGCAATCCGGTAACCATGTTCGAGCCAGCGAAGTTGCTCCAGCGACTCCGCGCGTTCGAGCGGAGTGGGGGAGAGGGTTGTGATTTGCCGGAGGATGTCGTGCCGAAAACCGTAGAGCCCGATGTGTTTATAAAAAACGTGGTGTTCCAGGCGATTTTCAGGCAGCACGCCGCGTAAAAAAGGAATGGGAAAACGGCTGAAATAGAGCGCTTCGCCGGATTGAGAAATCACAGCCTTGACAATGTTCTGATTATCGAGCGCCTCCGTCTGTTCAATTTTTTTCACCAGTGTGGCGATGCCTGCCTGCTTCCGGCCAAGCAACGTATCGATCAGTAAATCAATTTGTTGTGGTTGAATAAACGGCTCGTCGCCCTGAATATTAATGACGAATTCCGCTTCCGGAAAATGCCCGCCCACTTCGGCGCAGCGATCCGTTCCGCTGGGGTGTTCGGGCCTCGTCATTAAAACTTCGCCGCCGAACATACGCACATGATCATAAATCCGTTCATCATCCGTTGCGACGACGACCTTGTCGAGGTGCCTGGATAAAAGCGCCTGCTCGTACACCCGCCGGATCATACTTTTCCCCCGAATGTCGGCCAGGGGTTTGCCGGGAAAACGCGTGGATGCGAAGCGTGCAGGAATAACGCCGAGGATCATGTTTAATGGAAATCAGTTTGAACTTATAAATACCGCATAATTGGAAAGCGCACCTGAAAATCAATTGTTTAGACCGTACTTTAGGGAACACTGCCTATTTTTGCGCCGTAAACATAACCGCAAGTTCACCAAAACTGTACTATGAGACGCGTTTTGCCCCTTTTTATCACATTTCTATTCTCGTTTCCGGGACTGGTCCGAAGCCAGGCGGCACCCAAAGAACCTGCCAAAGAGCCAGTAGCGGCTTTGCTGACCTCGAAGGATTCCCTTTTTCTGACCGTAAGCGAAGGGAAAAAGTTTTTGCAACACCCCGTAAAAGCCAAACAAACCCTGTTTTCCCTTGCCAAATATTACGGCCTCACGCTGGAAGAATTGTACGAACAAAATATCCAGTTTCGTACCGACCCGACCTTGCGCACAGGCGCCCGCGTAAAAATCCCCATCCCGAACCGCGCCCTGAAACGTTACAAAAACTCCAAATTTGTGATTTCCAGAAATGTGCCGGTTTATTACGTAGTGCAGCCTGGCGACAACCTTTACCAGATCTGTAAACGCAATTTCGGTATGCCAGTCGATTCTATTTTGAAACGCAATAAACTGAAAGACAATAACATACGCCCCGGACAATTGTTGCTTGTCGCCTGGATGGGCGTCGACGGTATACCGGTCGAATGGCGTCCCGTACGCACGTTTACCAAAAACGACGCCATGAAGGAGCGTTTTGAGGAGGAGAAAAAACACAAAAAGGAAGTCGTTTCGCAAGGTGTATGTTTCTGGCAGAAGGACAGCAAGGAAAAAGGCGATTTATATGCCATGCACCGCGAAGCGGCCATCGGTACCACTATGGCCATCACCAATCCGATGGGAGGTCGAACGGTATTTGCCAAAGTGATCGGCCGTATTCCCAGCGGTTACGAAAGTAATATAGAAGTGATTTTATCACCCGAAGCGGCCCGCACCCTCGGCGCCCGCGACCCACGGTTTTTTGTCAAGGTGAAATTCCTGAAATAATCCCTCAACCCACACCCATAAACCTATAAACCCATAAACCATAAACCCATAAACCCATAAACCATAAACCCATAAACCCATACCCCCCCCTCAACCATCCACCAACTAGTTCAAACATTCAACTACTTTAATATCTCATGCGTACAATTCCTGCCTTTGGCGTTCTCCTGCTGCTGACGCTTGCAGCCTGTAAAAATGATTCTAAATCCAATAACTCCAATGCGGAGCAAACGAGTGCCACCACACTGGCCGGTTTTTGGGTTCCCATCGATTTCGTTGCCCGGGCCGGCAAGGAAGGCTCCGTTCTGAAAGCGATGAACAATTACAATAAACCGTATTCGTACGCACTGGGATTCGATAGCGCCAGCCCGGACAGCGTTTCCTGTTTCAACGGTTTTGAGAAGTGGAAAATGCCCGTCATTTACCGCAAAGACACCCTTGAAATCCCGAACGTGAATGGCAGATTATCCATTTACCTGATTTACGATCCGGAGACGAACAAGGACCTCACCATGTTCAACGGCGTCCACGGCAAAACGGAAATCAATCGTTATACCTTGTCGCGCTCACAATCAATGAATGGATACGAGGCTTTTTTAACAGCCCTGAACAACAGCATGATGGGCGGTAATTTTCAGTCAGCAGGCAAAGGCGGCGACCAGGTTCGGTTCACCCCGGATGGCACCGTAAAAGGACTGAAAGATTATGACAAATATGAGCTCTGTACGGGTGGCGACTGTGCGGTAATGCCGGATCTGGACGTGATCACGATGAAAGATTCAAAAAAACCGGGCTCCGAGCAAATGTTCGGGTATCATTTCAGTGCAAAAAAAGACTCCCTGCTCATTTATAATCTGGTGAACCAGAATCCGCAGGAAAAAGGAAACTATGCGGTAGGAACCGTTGCCCACACGCTCGTAAAAAAAGCGGGCAAATAAATGAATAGTGTTTGGTTTTTTGTGTTTAGTGTTTTGAAAGCAACTGATTATCAGCATTCTATAAACACTAAACACAAAAAATATCTTAGCCAGTACTCAAGCATCTGTTATTCGTATTACAACAAACAACTAAATGGCAAGCGCTTTAAAAAACCTTTCGGCTTACGATGACACTACGATTCCGGATGCCACAGAAATGGCTTTCGGAATCGTGGTAGCCGAGTGGAACACCCATATTACTCATGCCCTCTATGAAGGCTGTTTCGACACGCTTCTCAAACACGGCGCCAAACCGGAAAACATCTACACGGCTCAAGTGCCCGGCTCCTTTGAATTGCCGGTAGGCGCCCGCATCCTGCACGGACAGCAAAAACTGGATGCGGTGATTTGCCTGGGTTGCGTCATCAAGGGAGAAACCAGCCACAATGAGTACATCAATCATGCTGTGGCGCAGGGACTCACCAGTCTGGGGATCGCTACAGGAAGCCCCTTTATTTTCGGTGTGCTCACGCCCAATGATGAGCAGCAGGCGATCGATCGCGCCGGAGGTATTCACGGGAATAAAGGGGTAGAAGCGGCCGTTACGGCTATCCGGATGGCTGCGCTGAAGAAAAAGCCGGATCAGGAGAAGAAGAAGATTGGATTCTGATGGGTTGTTGAGAATGTTGAGAGGTTGAGGGGTTGAGATTGTTGAGGGGTTGAGATTGTTGAGGGTGCTTCGATCAGGATATTCAAATATGTCTGAGCGAAGCACCCTCAACAATCTCAACCCCTCAACAATCTCAACCCCTCAACCTCTCAACATTCTCAACAACCCACAACCTCAACCTTTTTTCTCCACCAGCACCAGATTAAACTCCACCCGCCTGTTTTTCGTTTTTCCGGCAGCGGTTTTGTTGTCTGCTACGGGTCGCGTTTCGCCGAATCCTGCGGAGCTGAGACGGTTTTTGTCCACCCCTTTTTTGACCAGAAAATCCAGGCAGGCCAGGGCTCTTTTTTCTGACAGAATCTGATTGGCTTTATCGTTTCCGGCGCTGTCGGTATGACCTTCAATGCGCAGGTTGTAGTAAGGGTACTTCGTCAGTATATTGGATATATCGGTCAGGATTTTGTTCGATTCTTTTTTCAAAATAGCCTTTCCGCTTTGGAACTTGACCGCTTTGACCGCCAGATCCAGTTTTGCCTGGTCTTTCTTTTCTACTACCGGACAGCCTTTATTTGCTTGTGAACCGGCAATGGTGGGGCACACGTCCAGTTTGTCCTCCACGCCGTCGTTGTCGGTATCCGGGCAGCCCTTGAATTCCACTTTCCCCGGCACCAGCAGGCAGGCATCGAGTTTGTCCTCCACACTGTCGCGGTCAGTATCGCGCACAGGACATCCGTAATAGTATTCCAGTGGACCTTTTTCAGTCGGGCATGCGTCCAGTTTGTCTTCAATGCCGTCGCCGTCCGTATCCGGGCAGCCGTGAAAAACTTCCAACCCTGCCACGGTGGCGCATGAATCCTGCCGGTCCTCGATGCCATCTTTATCGGTATCTGGGCATCCGTGGAATTTGGCCAGCCCCGGAATAGTCGGGCACTGATCGTCGACGTCGGGAATGCTGTCGTTGTCCACGTCTTTTATCGGGCAGCCACCGAGTTCCACCACGCCGTACCGGTGCGGGCATTCATCATCGCGGTCGGCGATGCCGTCGTGGTCGGCATCAGGGCACCCGTGCGTACGGCCGAAGCCGGGAACATCCGGGCATTTATCCAGTTTGTCAGCCACGCCGTCGCCGTCTTTATCTTGTTTTCCTAGCCGGTAAGCAATGTTTAATCCCAGGAACCAGTACCAGTCCGGGTTGTTGGCGTTGCCGGATTTACTTATACCGTCGAGATAATCGGAAAATCCGGGGCGGGCGCCGCCTTCCAGTCCGATGAGCCACTTGCGGCTCAGGTCGATATTTACGCCCGCACCAAACGTAATGGTGGCGTTTTGTTGCATTTCCCTGCCCAGTCTCATATCTTCAACGGCCCGGGAAAGCAGGCCGGATGTTTCGAGATAGGATTGATCGAACGTTGTTCTGGCCTTGCTGAGCACCAGCCCGCCACCCACGTAGAGGTACGGCGCGATCATGGGTTTGAACTTATTGATGAGAGCGATTTGCTTGTAACGGTCAAGTTCATAATTGACCGTATCCACCCGTCGGAAACGTTTTTTGCCCAGAATATCCCATTCCGCCTGGAGCGAAAGTTCGGTTACGTCCGTTTCGAAGGTGTAATTTCGTGCCTGCCGCCAGTTCGGATCGGTGTAATCGCGGTCTCTGGCGGCAACTTTGCCGAATAACGCATTGGCACGCAAGGCAACCTGGGGCCACAAATGCCGGCGCAGGAACAACCCGGCGGCGGGTTTCAGGTTTTTGAATGCCGACAAATGATCGTCGGATAGGTCGCCGTAATAGCGCATAGAGCCGAGTGCAAGACCCAGTTCGGTTTTTTTTTCAAAATATCGCGCAGTGTCGGCAAAATTCAGGGTTTCCTCTTTGGGCAGGAAACTGTATTTGCCGGAAGGAGTTTGCGCCACTGCCAGCCGGCATACCAAAAGCAGCCCGATGGCAGGGATTTTTAGAAAAAGGCGCATATAGGATCAAAATTGTGTAGAAAAAGTGAGCAAGCGGATTACGAATAAGCAGCAAAAGTATAAATACCTGTAAGGGAATTGTTTAGTTGACCCCATAACATGTAGAAATCTGTCGTGTAACCATCATACCTTCGGCCGTTATGAAACTGAAAGTCATTCCAGCAGGCACCCTTAAATTGGATGGAGGCGCCATGTTCGGCGTCGTGCCGCGTAGTATGTGGTCGAAACTCAACCCGCCGGACGAGCAAAATCTGTGTACCTGGGCCATGCGTACGTTGCTGGTTCAAACGGCCGATCGCAATATCCTGATCGATACGGGGATTGGAAACAAGCAGGATGACAAATTTCGTACCCATTTCAAACCGGAAGGCGAACACGAGATGCTGGATTCCCTCCGTCGGGAAGGTATGAGCCCCGGCGATATCACCGATGTTTTCCTTACCCACCTGCATTTCGATCATTGCGGCGGCGCCCTCCGGAAGCATGCATCGGGTGAAATAGAACCCACGTTTCCCAATGCCACCTACTGGTCCAACGAGCGGCATTTCCAATGGGCCATGCAGCCGAATGACCGTGAAAAGGCCTCTTTCCTGAAAGAAAACTTCGTCCCGCTGCTCGAACAAAAGCGGCTACGGTTTTTACCCGTCAGGCAGAATACAGAATTCCTTCCCGGGTTTCGGGTTCGTTTTTATTACGGGCACACGGAAGCCATGATGGCGCCGCTTCTGAAAACGGAAAGTGGGCCGGAACTCCTGTATTGCGCCGATGCAATGCCGTCGCGCTGGCATATCGGCATGCCGTATGTGATGGCTTATGACGTGCGGCCGTTGCAAACGATGAAAGAAAAGGCTCAAATCCTGCACGACGCTGTGACGAAAAAACAAATCCTGTTTTTTGAACACGACCCTGAAATGGATTGCGGTACCGTACGGATGGAAGCGAACGGCCGCATCGTACTGGATCGTACCGGCACTTTGGAGGATTTCCTGAAATCCTGATTCACTGTTTTTTTGCGAAAAACAAAACCTGCTCCACGCTATCGCGCCGCATTTCAATTTTCAGGGAATCATTTGACAAAAAAAGGATTTTCAGCGCCCGCTCTTTCGGTTCCTTCGCCGTCGAATCCATTAAAAACAAATAACTTCCTGAAGTCCTGTAAGCGCCTGTTTCGTGGTAAAAGCCGACAGAATGAAATTCGTACGTCTGATCCGGGTGAAATTCCAGGCGTACAGAGTCGAGTTTGGCGGCAACACTCTGCCCGTCCTGATAATATCCCGCAATATGCCAGTCGCCCTTCAGGAGCTGCGGGTCGGGCGTACAGGAATAAAGACATATTAAGAGGGCGGGTACAAAAATCCGTATCATATTTCTTGCGTTTAGAAGGGGCGAAATTAGAACGACTTGCAAAACCATTTCACCAACGTTTAATTTTTACCAACTTTGCCACCGTATAATTCAATGAAACCACTTATGCGATCACTGTTGTATGTATGTATTTGTTCCTCATTATTAACTACTTATGCCTGTGTTAAGCCCAGAATTTACAAGGCTGAACTGGCGGCCCGCAGTGCTGCGGAAGCCCGGGAGAAAGTATTGGTAAAGGAATTGATTGACCGAAAAGCCGAGGCGGCCTCCCTCATCAAACAGGTCGGAGATTTAAATAGAACGATCGGTTCGCAGGAACACGAGATCGACAACCTGCGGATGGAACTTTCCAAACGCACCGAATTAATGGGCGCTTCGTCCAGTAAACTGGCCAATGAAAAAGCGGAACTGGAAAGGCAACTGGCCGCTAAATCGGACCGGCTCGAAATACGGGAGGGATTGCTGCAAAAGATGCGCACAGCCCAGGCAAACCGTAAAAAGGCTTTAGCAGAAATAGATTCTATCCTCGCTCAGTTGTATTTGCCGTTTGTTGAATCAGGCGTCACGGTTGCCATGGAATCGGAAAGTGTTGTTCTTACGCTCCCGGATAAAGCCCTGTTCGATGCCAATGGCGTAACCATCGGCAATCCGGGCCGGAATCTACTGACACCCCTGGCACAGTTTCTGGCATCCCGCCCTGCGCTCGATCTGGATATCGTGGCCTACACCGATAATATTTTGCCACCGAAAGAAAAAACACTGAAAGATACCTGGGACTGGAGCTTGCAACGCGCCACCAATGTGGCTCGCACGCTGGTGCGCGAATTCAATACCAATGCCAATCAGTTGACGCCTGTCGGCCGGGGGGAGTTTTATCCGATCACATCCAATGAAACATCGGAAGGCCGGCAAAAGAACCGCCGCACGACGGTAATCATCCGCCCGCCCTTACCGGCGCTGCCTGAAGTGGATTAATGAATCCGATGGTTCATTGTGGAGCGAGGTGTAAAAACAAGCGGGAGTCAAAATCATGTGATTTTGACTCCCGCATCGTTGTAATCTGAAAAATTATTATTCGCTGTCTTCGCTTGCAGAGGTTTCAAGATCTTCCATTTCATCTTCGTCTTCATCAGCAATCTCGTTTTCCTCTTCTTCGATCAATTCGATCGGCTCCATCGTTTCTTCTTCAGATTCGTGTTGTTCGGTCGGTTCAATTTCATCCAGGTAGAGCATATTGTCAAAAATTTAAATGTTAAAAATGGTGAATTTACCTTACAAAACAAGTGCTCTAATGTGTCGCTTGTTTTGCCTAAAAGTTAAATTGCCATAAATTCTGCTCTACCCGTTCCGGCCGAAAGCCTAATACAGATCCTCCTCGTCGGCTTCGCCTTCTTCGAAATTGTAGTTGTCTTCTTCACCCTCTTCTCCGAGGTCGTAGTCTTCATCGCTGTCGCCGTCTACATCGATTCCTTCCCGGTCTTCGTCAAAGTCGTCGCCCAGCCCATAATCATCGTCATCCAGGTCATCCGGGGCTTCGTCTTCTTCCGGTTCGTCGTCGTATAAATTTACAACGGTCATCAGTTCCAAGTCGGTAGGGGCTGCGGTTTCGAATTGTTCCAAATAGCGCATTGTTTCAATAATTAGGTGTGAGTAAATGGTGGTTTTGAAATTGGTATTGTGTAAAATGCTAATGGATGATACGAGTTTTTGAAAAAGTTGGCTTTCATCAAACCGTATCATCCAATTTTTGCAAAAATGCAGGATTTACTTCTTTCGGGCCGCTCGAATAAGGAAGTAAGCCAGGGTGGAGAAGAACAGCACACCAAGGAGGTGGTAATATCCCACACCAAGTCGTTCTGTGATGGATTCTTCGGCGCTCACAGATGCCAGCGCCCCGGCAGTTGAGTCGGATGCCTGCAGGAGTGCCACGACAACCCCGGCCAGCGCGCCGCCGGCCACAAGCCCTGTGGCGAACAGGCTGCCTTTACCGAGTTCTGCATCTTCCACCGCTTCCCCTTTCCGTGACGACAGCCAGTCCGTAAAACCTTTCAGAGCGCCGCCAATCCAGATCGGAAGGGTAGTGCTAAGCGGCAGGTAAAGACCAACGGCGAAAGAAAGCGATTTAACATTACAGAGTTCGAGCGTAATGGAAATAAACAGGCCTACGAGCACAAATTGCCAGTCGAGATTGAACGACAACAGGCCTTTGATCAGCGTAGCCATCAACGTCGCCTGCGGCGCGTTGAATTTTTCTCCGATTGCGTGTTCGATACCCGCAGCGCGCATATCGGCCGTCGGATTATCGAGGAACAACACCGTAGCGCCTATCACCATAGAAGAAACAATCACCCCGATAAAGAGCGCCATTTGCTGGTACTTGGGAGTAGCGCCTACGATATAGCCCGTTTTAAGGTCCTGGGAAGTAGCGCCCGCATTGGCTGCGGCGATACAGATCATACTGCCTACCACGAGTGCCATAGGTTCGTACACTTTACCTGTCCAGCCCACGCCGATAAACACCAGTGCCGTACCCATGATGGTAGCAATGGTCATACCGGAAATCGGGTTATTACTGCTACCGATTATACCGACAATGCGGCTGGAAACGGTCACGAAAAAGAAACCGAAAACGATTACAAGTATACCGATCAGCAGTTTACTCAAAATACTGTCACCAGGAATGCTGGGCAAAATAGCCATGAGCAGGATGAGTCCCAGACAGCCGAAAGCCACTATTTTTAAGGAAAGATCATTGTCCGTGCGGGCCACAGCCACACTTTTGTCGCGGTTGCGCATGGACGCCAGGCTTTCACGGAAAGAGGAAATAATGGTGGGCATGGTTTTTATCAGGGTGATAAAACCTGCACCTGCAACGGCGCCGGCGCCGATCTGTCGGATATATGCGCGGTAAATCGCCTGCGTAAGATCCGTGAAGGAATGCGTTTCGGGGTTCCAGCCATAGGGATAACGCACATTGCCGGCCGCATCGGTGATGGGCTTCAAGAGGTCAAGTTTGGAGAGTTGTGCAGCAATGGTGTCCATGGGCACCAGGGTTGCGAGCAGGGGAATCAGCCCCATCCAGGCCAGCACACCGCCGGCTACGAGTACGCCTGCAATACGTGGTCCGATGATGTAACCTACACCAAGGTATTCCGGCGTGATTTCTCCACTTACACGAGCGGCGGGCAGGTATTTATTATCGGAGGCGGTACCCCAAACCGGCGTTTCGGCAATAACCCGGAATATTTTTTGAAGTAAAGCATATCCGAAAGCGAAACCAAGACCCTGAAAGGCAGTTTTGGCAAAATCGCCGCCTTTTTCACCGGCAATCAATACCTGTGCGCAGGCGGTGCCTTCCGGATAGGGAAGGTTGGCATGTTCTTTGACAATCAACGATTTACGCAATGGAATCATCATCAAAACCCCCAGAATGCCGCCAAAAATAGCCAGCATCAGGATGGTCCAGTAACTGAAATAGCCTTTGCCAATGCCATCGCTGAGAAACAGGAAGGCGGGCAGCGTGAATACCACACCTGCCGCCACGGATTCGCCGGCCGAGCCGGTCGTCTGGATGATGTTGTTTTCCAGGATGGTCGTGCCCAGAAACTTGCGTCCCAGCGAAATGGCCAGCACCGCTATCGGAATGGAAGCGGACACAGTGAGGCCCGCTTTCAAAGCGAGGTAAACGGTGGCGGCGCCGAACAAGATGCCGAACAGGGAGCCCAGAATGACGGCCCGAACCGTGAATTCCTTCACCGATACGTCGCCCGGGGAAATGTAAGGTTTGAAATCAGAAGAGTCAGAAGATTGCATATTTCGTTTTGATTGGTAAGATGGCGAAAGGTATAGAAATTTTGCTTTTCTTTAAAAAGACCAAAACCGGCATCCAATCGTTAAAACCGGCGGCATTGCCAAAGAACCCCCGGGCATCTGTCCCATAACTCATTCACCTGCATTACCTTTGCCCAAATTTATTCCCGACAGCATGAAGAAATTGTTTTTCTACACTCTTTTTATCCTTTTATCCGTTGCATCCCTGCAAGCCCAGGACAAGCATTTTACCCAGTTTTACGCTTCTCCGCTTACCCTGAATCCGGCGCTCACCGGCGCATTCGAAGGCAGTTACCGCATTGGTACCATTTACCGCGACCAGTGGCGTCAGGTACTCGAAAACCCGATCAAAACATTTTCGCTGTCGGCGGATCTTCGTTTCAAAGCACCCGGCAAAAATAACCGCCGCGACGCGATCGGCCTGGGTCTCATGTTTTTCAACGACAAGGTCAGCGTGGTCGATTTCAGCACTACCCAGATAGCCATTTCATTCGCTTTTCATAAATCACTGGGCGCCAATGACCGCCAGTTTCTCTCGCTGGGCGCTCAACTGGGTCTTACCCAACGCAACGTCAATTACGAATCGCTACAGTTTCACGACGAATTCGACGGCGTGAATGGCTACACCGGCACCACACTGGAAGATTTGCCCGCCAATAATTTTGCTTTCACCGATTACAACGTAGGACTGAATTACACAGCCCAGTTCGGGCGTTCGGGCCGGATTTTTGCCGGCGCTGCGGTGCACCATTTTCTGCAGCCCACTATTTCCTTTTACGGTACGGGCGCGGAAGGTGATAAATTGTACATGAAAATAAACGGCCAGTTGTCAGCCAGTATCCCGCTGACGCGCGACAACAAAGTATCGTTGCTGCCTCGTTTGCTGGTGGCTTCGCAAGGCCCGCATATGGAAATCAATGCCGGTACCAATATTCGTACTGCGCTCGGCCGGTACGGCGGCAGTGCGCTGCACTTCGGTACCTGGGTGCGGCCCGTTCGCAACACCGACGGCATCGGCCTCGATGCTGTCGTGGCTTTGCTGGGTTTCGAGGTCAATAGTGTGCTGGTAGGCGTGAGTTACGACCTTAACATAAGTGCCCTGCAGGCCAAACAACGCCAGAGCGCTTTCGAAATCTCGGTGGCGTATCTCGGGAATTATGACAATGAAGAGATTGTCTGCCCGAAATTCTGATTTTGGGGTAAGGCCGCCAAACAAGAGTTGTCCTGAATTTTTTTACTTCAAATAACAACGAATGCCGGTTTGTCATTCGTTGTTATTTGAAGCGAATAAGGCAACTGTCGATATTACAACTTCTTTTTTCAGGGCAAATTCTTCATAAATAGCATCGGATATTACGACATGCAGGCATCTCAAAGTGCCGTGTTGCGGGGGATATATTTTTATACATTTGTGAACACAATCCATCCTTTTGTTCATGAATACAACCCTCGCACAAATGTCTCTTAGAGCCAGTCTTCCTATTCTTTTTTTGGGCTTTTTGCTGGCCGGTTGCCAGTCTTCCACGGAGCCATCCGCCAACGCTGCCCAACCGCAGCCGACCGCTGCTTTTGTTGCCAATCCTCAAAAGGTGGCAGCACAGGAAGTGAAAACGCTTGCTATCGGAGCACAGGCGCCCGACTTCAACCTGCCGGGCGTCGATGGCAAATTTTACAGTCTCCAGGATTTTAAAAATGCAAAAGCGCTGGTCGTCGTTTTCACCTGCAACCATTGCCCGACGGCCCAGGCTTACGAAGACCGGATCATCGCTTTTACAGCAGATTATAAATCGAAAGGGGTAGAAGTGGTGGCTATTTCACCGAATAGTCCACTTGGGCTCTTGTACGAAGAGTTGGGATATTCAGACTTGAATGACGATTTTACAGCCATGCAGCAGCGTGCAGCAGATCATAAATTCAATTTTCCTTATCTCTATGATGGTGATACCGAAACCGCATCGCTGCAATACGGTCCCGCTGCCACGCCGCATGTTTTTGTATTTGATCAGGCTCGGAAACTGCAATACACCGGCCGCCTGGACAAAAAAGAAAAGCCCGGAACGGCCAACGCCGAAGACCTGCGCGCTGCAACCGACGCCGTACTGGCCGGACAACCCGTTGGCGAACCGGTTACTCAAACCTTCGGTTGCTCTACCAAATGGGGCTGGAAACTGGAACTACACGCCAAAGCGGATGCCGACTGGGCTGCCAAAGAGGTGAAATTGAGCGGCATCGACGCCAAAGGCGTTCGGGCTTTGCTGAAAAATTCAGACTCCGGCAAACTCCGGCTGATCAATATCTGGGCCACCTGGTGCGGCCCCTGCGTGCTGGAATACCCCGATTTTCTCGTGCTTCAACGCATGTACGGCGCACGTGATTTCGAGTTCGTTTCGATATCGGCGGACAAGATGGAAAAGGAAGCGAAAGTGCTGGAATTTCTGAAAAGTAAACAGTCGGGCGTAACTAATTATCTGTTTAGCGAACAGGATAAATACGCATTGGCGGAAGCCATCGGAAAAGAATGGAACGGCGCATTGCCGTATACGCTGTTGGTGGAGCCGGGCGGAAAAGTGGTTTGGGCTCAACAGGGCGAGGTGGATTTCCAGGCCCTAAAACGCACCATTGTGGATAATGCAATGATGGGACGGGTGTATTAGGCAACGCTGCAACGCGGATTGCGCGAATTAAAAAAAAGCGGATCTACGCGGATTTTTGCAACGCGGATTGCGCGGATAAAAAAGCGGATCTACGCGGATTTGGGCTCGATAAGGAATGGGATTATCCATTTTTCGAGATCAAATCCGCGTAGATCCGCTTTTTTTAATCCGCGCAATCCGCGTTACTATTTCAGTTTCGCCACCGTCGCCACCGTCGGTTTTGTTTTTTGCTGTTCTTCATCGAACGGCTTGATCACGATGGTCATAGTGTGGTTGTTGTCGGTCACCTGCGCCAGGGAGTTGTCCGATTTTTTGATCTCCCGGTCGGGGAAATGATAGGTCTGCGTGTAACTCATGTCGGCAAACATCATTTTCATCATCTCCATGGATTCTTCTCCACCTTCTTCTTCACCGCCGCCTTCGGACAGGGCTTTTTTGATCTCCTGACCAAGATCACCGGAACTCATGCGTTCAAAGTTTTTGCCGCTGAATTTGAAGATTTCATCCGTTTTGCTGTCGTATTTGTCTTTGTTGATGATTTTGAGTGCCCGATTGAGCGCTGCAACATCTGCAAAATCAAAGGAGTAGCCAAACTTCAGGTTGGTGGTGTCGTTTACTTCCATGACATTGGTAACGCCTTGCACACCTTTCAGCGAGGTGGCTACAGAACTCAGTTGCTCACCCATTTGGGTCATGGAATTATCGGCGCCGCCGCCCATAGGATCTGCCCCCTGCATAATAGCCGTCGAATCGCCGGCAAGGCTGTCGCCTGCCATACCTTTCATCATATCCACCATGCCTTTGATCTCGCTCATGTCGAGTGTCATGGCATACGTGCCGTTGCCTTTGTCTTTAAAGGTAACTTCTTCAAGTATGTGCAGGCAACTTGTAAGGGTCATGCTGACCAGAACAAGGGCAGCCACAAATAGATTTTTCAGATTTTTCATTGAAAATGTGATGGTTAAAAAAAATTTGGCTCGGTGAGTTTAGGGTTGATAAAGGTTGATAAGGTTGATGAGGGTTGATATTTATCCACTCAGTAAACTGAAATATCCTGCTTTTTCGAGTGGATGAATATCAACCCTCATCAACCTTATCAACCCTCATCAACATTACTCAATCACCAAGTCCGCAGAAACAGAAACTCCGTCTTTTTCGAGCGTAAAGGTATAACTGCCTTTGTTAAGATAATATTTCCCGCTATCGGCTTTCACCGTTTCTGGCGGTTTTTTATCATCTTTTTTTGTATTCAGCAGCGCCTCCCGGTATTTTTTTACAGCGGACGGCAAAATTTCGAGGTTATAAACGAATTCATTGAGCCCTTTGTTACAATTTAAAACCCCGCTGTTGAGAATGACATCCGTATTTTTCAATTGTACTTTCCATTTGACACTTCCGACGGACGCGGCGTAAAACGTAACGGGCAGTTCCGGATCTTTTATTTCTTTGTAGGGTTCCTGTTTGCCCCAGTTTTTGGAAAAGCGTTTTTTGGGTATCTCGAACAGGAAAAGCGCGGACGCAAGTACCTCGTCCGTCATTTTTTCTACGTTCGACATATTCACTTTATAAATGGAGCGGCCGTGCGTGCCGATCAGCAAATCATGTGTTTGAGGCTGTACAACAAGGTCGTGGACCGGCGTATGGGGGTAATCGGGGTGCAGTGTCTGGAAAGTTTGGCCCCGGTCCAGAGAAACGTACAAATTGTGGTCGGTGCCAACGTACAGGACATTCTCATTTACAGGATCTTCCCGAATAACGTTGACCGGCTCAGCGGGCAAGGCCGTTCCGATGCGGTTCCAATGCTGTCCGTAATCATGTGAAACATAAACATATGCGTTGAAATCATCCAGCCGGTAGCCGTTCAGGCTGGCAAACACGCGGCCCCGTTCATGGGCAGACGCCTGCACGCGCGACACCCAGAGGTGCTGGGGCAAACTATCGGAAATTCTGTTCCAGGTTTCTCCGCCATCGCGTGTTACATGAATCAGTCCATCGTCGGAGCCGGAGTAAAGCAGCCCGAATTTGAGCGGGCTTTCGTGGATAGTAGTAAGCGTTCCGTACGGCACATTTCCGGGTTTTCCGCCCGTAGTCAGGTCGCCGGAAATAACTTCCCAATTATCACCTTTATCGAAGGAACGATACAGTTTGTTGGCGCCGAAATACAGCACGTCCTGCTGGTGCCTGCTCAGGTGAATCGGCGTTTGCCAGTTAAAACGCAAGGGCCGCTCACCCAGGTCGTGTTGAGGAGTGATGGCTTTACTTCTACCGGTTAACTTGTTGATTCTGTAATAGTAACCGAACTGAAAACCGCTGTATACCGTATTGTTGTCGCGGTAATCGACCTGTACCTGCATACCGTCGCCGCCCAACAACGATTTGTAGGGATAATTCCCTGTCTGGTGCCAGGCATCCGAAGCCTCAAAGTTGGAAGGCCCCGTCCAGACACCGTTGTCCTGCGTACCACCGTACACGTTGTAGGGTTCGTCCTGATCGACGGAGATGGCGTAGAATTGCCCGACAGGCGGGTTGTTACATTTGATCCAGGAAGTGCCGTTGTCCCAGCTGATGTTCAGGCCGCCGTCATTACCATTCACGAGGTAACCTGGTCGTGCAGGATCGAGCCAGAGCGCATGATGGTCAACGTGCACGTTGTCGCCGTTGATATTTTTCCAGGTGTCGCCCCCGTCTTCACTTCTAATGATCAGAAAACCAATCAGATACACCTGGTCGGCATCGTCGGGCATGCAACGGATGTTGCTGAAATAGTAGCCGTAGGTAAAGTGCATTTGCTCGATGGATTCCTTGTGGGTGCGTTTCCAGGTGAGGCCGCCGTCGTCGCTGCGGTACACTTCCGCACCGATGAAATCCGTTTCAAAAAGGCTGGCATTGGCATCTTCGAGGTATTCTACAAGCGCGCCGGGTTTAATCTTGTCGGACTTCACCATCGACTTCACTTTTTTAGCGTCGTACTTTTCTGGAAATCCATTTTTCTTTAAAAATTCAGCAAGTTTCTCGTCGCCAATTTTCAGGAAATCCTCTTTCGAAATGGTGCGCAACTGGTCTTGCGTGAGCGCTTCGGTGTCGATGGTTTCTTTTTTGGGCTTGGCGTTTTGGTTGTCCACACAAGCGTATAAAACCGTTTTTCCGTTTTTTTGACCGGCGGCAAGGCCGATGCGGCCGGTTTTAGGTCCGGAAGGAAATCCGCTTTCTGGTGTGCTTACAAGCGACCATGTTTCTCCGGCATCGGTGCTTTTCCAGATACCCGAGCCTGTGCCGGCGCCGTCGAAATTCCAGGCGCTGCGTTTGCGCTCCCAGGTAGCGGCAAAGAGTGTATTAGGATCACGGGGATCGGGTACCAGGTCAATGGCGCCCGTTAAATCATTGATGAACAATGTCTTGTTCCATGTTTTTCCGCCATCGGTCGTTTTGTAAATGCCGCGTTCAGGGTTGCCTGAATACAAATGGCCCAGCACGGCTACCCATACGATATTAGTATCTACAGGGTGCAGAATGATGCGGGAGATGTGGTGACTTTCGGGCAAACCGCACCAGGTCCAGTGTTTGCCCCGGTCGTTGCTTTTGTAAATCCCCGTACCGGCGTAGGACGAGCGGCTGCTGTTGGCTTCGCCCGTACCGACCCAGATGATGTTATGCTGCCAGTCCACCGCGATATCTCCGATGGTCATACTGGCTTCGTGGTCGAAAACAGGTTTGAAAGTAGTGGCATTATTGTCGCTGTACCACAATCCGCCTGATGCGTAAGCCGCATACAACCGGGATGGATTGGAAGGATCGACATCTACGTCGGTAACCCGGCAGGAAAAAATGGAAGGACCGATGCTTTCGGGGGCCAGCACGGAAAGAAGGGAGGCCTTTCCGAGGTTTTTCCGTTGTTCAAAGCCCTGAAGTCGCGCTTCAGCGGGCGTAGGGCCGGGTTGCGCGAAAAGGAAGGTTTGACAAAAAACAAGGGCAGCAAGCAACGAAAACAGGAATATCTGTTTCCTGCATACGGTTGGCCCTGATCTTTTTTTCATAGCAGTAATTTTCGGGGCAATATACGGACGGGCGTGAATTCTTCAACATGCTCTTGATGGCAGTAAAAAATAAAGGGGTTGGCTCAAATGATATTCTTTGAGACAACCCCTTCACTAACAACCGTTTTTGGCTTTAGCCGCTGTACGCGTGGTCGCCTTTTTTGTAATCTTCGGTGGTATATCTTCCCGGCAGTTCAACGTAACGCAGGCCTTGCATGACGCCGATTTCCGAAGTGAAATATCCCCACAGCACGAGGTCTTTTATGACCTTGAAATAATGCGAAGGCGTTTCCTTGGCTTTCGTTTTCTGGAAAGCCTTTTGTTCAGAATCCAGTTCCGTCAGCAAATCGGTACGCATGGCAGCGCTGCTTTTCATATACTTCTTGCCGTACCGTTTGATGCTTTCCGCGTCGATCGTGGCCAGGCCTTCCATGAAACGTTTCTGATCGTCGGGTTCGTAACAATCGCTGACTATGACGGCGATGAACTGGCCCGTTTTGGCGTCTTTCGCGCCGGGTATATCAGTAGCGGGAAGGATGGTTTCCGCAATTTCGTTGAGTAATTTTACCTGCGCCTTGCTGAACAGGCCGATGGCTTTGGAATCATCGGGCAAATTGTCCAGTTGATCCCAGTCGATGTTTTTCGCCAGGATGCTGTCGGCGCCGAGCAGCGTACCCCCGAATACGAGGGCACTGCGCTGCAATAATTCGCGTCGGTTCATATATAATTGATCATGAATTTGAATGATGGAGAAATGCGGTTACAGGTTACCTTTCTTCATTTCCGTTACGGCATAATCGGCGGCGCGTGCCGTCAGAGCCATGAACGTGAGGGAAGGGTTGACGCAAGCGATGGAAGTCATGCAGGAGCCGTCGGTAACGAATACGTTCGGCACGTCGTGCATCTGGTTCCAGCGGTTGAGCACGGACGTTTTCGGATCGTTGCCCATACGTGCCGTACCCATTTCATGGATAGCCATGCCCGGGAAAGAGCCGTTGTCGAAGGACCTGACGTTTTTCACACCGGACGCTTCCAGCATTTCGGCGGCATCGGCAATCATGTCCTTGCGCATTTTGCGTTCGTTTTCTTTCAATTCACAGTCGATCGACAGCACGTACTGGCCCCATTTGTCCTTCTTCGTTTTATCGAGTGTAACCTGGTTTTCGTGATAAGGCAGCATTTCGCCGAAACCGCCCATACCGATACTCCAGGGTCCGGGTTCGCGCAGTTCTTCTTTCAGATTCACGCCGATACTCAACTCCGCCACCTCGCGGCTCCAGTCCTGGCGGTTGGCGCCGCCCTGGTATCCGAATCCGCGCAGGTAATCGCGTTTATCGCCAAACAAATTGCGGTAGCGCGGTACGTAAATACCGTTTGCACGGCGTCCGTACGGTATTTTATCGTCAAAACCTTCCATTAAGCCGCCTGCGCCGCAACGGAAGTGGTGGTCCATCAGGTTGTGGCCCAATTCGCCGCTGCTGTTGCCGAGGCCGTCGGGCAGACCGCCCATTTCAATGGAATTCAGCAGCAATTGTGTGGAACCGAGGGTAGAGCCGCAAACAAAAATGATTTTCGCCTCATACTCAATGTGTTCCATCGTTTCGGCATCGATCACGAGTACTCCTTTGGCGCGTTTTTTATCCTTGTCGTACAGAATCTGATTGACGATAGAGTAGGGGCGCAGCGTCAGGTTTCCGGTAGCCACTGCTGCCGGTAAAGTGGCCGATTGTGTGCTGAAATAGGCGCCGAAGGGACAACCGCGGCTGCATAGATTGCGATACTGGCAATTACCGCGGCCATTGTGCGGCTGGGTCAGGTTGGCTACGCGTCCGATGATGAGGCGGCGGTTTTCCCATTTTTCCTTGATGCGTGCAGCCACCGTTTTTTCGACGATGTTGAGTTCCATCGGCGGCAGAAATTTACCGTCGGGCAATTGAGGCAAGCCTTCCATCGAACCGCTGATACCTGCGAAGGTTTCCGCATAATCATACCATGGAGCAATGTCTTTGTAACGGATAGGCCAGTCGACGGCGATGCCGTCTTTGGCATTGGCTTCGAAGTCGAAATCGCTGAGGCGGTAACTCTGGCGCCCCCACATCAACGATTTGCCGCCGACGTGAAAACCGCGGCACCAGTCGAAACGTTTGACTTCAGTGTATGGGCATTCCTGGTCGTTCACCCACCAGTCGGGGTTGAATTCCGAATAGGGATAATCCCTTTTTTGAACAGGGTGCGTGGCTTTCATCTCGGTGGTGATGCGGCCGCGGTGCGGGAATTCCCAGGTTTTTTTAAATGTATTCGGGTAATCGGTAACGTGTTTTACGTCCTTCCCACGTTCGAGCATGATCACTTTCAGGCCCTTTTCCGTGAGTTCTTTTGCCGCCCAGCCTCCGGAAATACCCGAACCGACGACAATAGCATCATATTTTTCTGCCATATTTTGTGTTTAAATAATTGAAATTCAAATGTTTGCAGGTAGTCATCCGGTATTTAAACAGAGTGGTAAGGTGTTTTTTTAGACGTCGCAGATGTCGATGGCCTTGGCCAGGGAAGCAAGTTTGTCGCTGGCAACAGGAATAAATTCCTGAGCAACAAATCCCTTGTGGCCGGTTGCCAGGATAGCGCGCATGATAGCAGGGTAGTAGAGTTCCTGAGAATCGTCGATCTCGTGCCGGCCGGGTACGCCGGCGGTGTGGTAATGACCGATATAGGCGTGGTGGTCGCGAATGGAGCGGATCACGTCGCCTTCATCGATTTGCATGTGATAGATGTCGTACAGCAGTTTAAAGTTGTCTGAGCCGATGTTTTTGCACAATTCTACGCCCCAGGCCGTCTTGTCGCACATATAATCCTTGTGGTCGACCCGGGAATTAAGCAGTTCCATGTGAATGATCACGCCGTTTTTTTCGGCCAGCGGCATGATTTTTTTCAGGCCTTCGGCGCAGTTGCGCATACCCGCCTCATCGTCCATGCCCCGGCGGTTGCCGCTGAAGCAAATGAGGTTTTTATAACCCGCTTTGGCTACCAGCGGAATCATTTCCGTGTAATTTTTGATGAGTTGTTCATGGAATTTCGGGTCATTCCATCCGTCGACGAGGTTGAGTTCTGCGCCGTTGCACATGGATGAATAGATGCCGTGTTTTTTCAGGGTGTCCCAGTCTTTGGGCCCTACGAGGTCGATGGCTTCGATGCCGACCTGTTTGGCAAAAACACAGAATTCATCGAGTGGAAAATCATTGAAACACCAGCGGCAAACCGCATGGCGAATGTTGCCTTTCCTGAAAAGAGGCTTCATGGGTTCTAATGTGTTTGCAATGGACAGGCCTGGTGCGGTGCTGAGCGCAGCGGCGCCGGCCAGCAGGGTTTTCAGGGCGTTGCGACGGGTTGACATCTTTTGCAAAGAGATTGATGGAACTGAACTTATAAACTGCCGCGAAGATGCTGCAAAAAAATAAATTCCAGACAATCCGGCGATGCCATATTTTTATTTTGAAAAAATTAACAAAACGGTAAGAGTTGAAGTCGAATAGTTGTTTGAAAAATGCAGAGATCCGATGACTCCAAGTCATCGGATCTCTGCATTTTTCAAACAACTATTCGACTTCAAGTGCCGCCTCGATCACCTCCCGGATATTCGGATACACCTCCAGCCCGCCGGCCAGCCACGACCGGGGTTCTACCCAGCGGATTTCCTCGATGTCTTCTTCCGTTTGCGGCACCAGTTGCAGGTCGGGTGTGTCCATATAATACCACCAGGTCTTTTTCAGGATCCTTTTTTCTTTCAGTTCGTAGGTGTGGTAAGTGTGGGCTAAAAAATCGCCGAGTTTCAAATGCACAAGCCCTGTTTCTTCCTGTACTTCCCGTACGGCTGCCTGTTCGGGCGTTTCTCCAGGGTCAATTTTCCCTTTCGGCATATCCCAGGATCCACGCCGGTAAAAAACCAGCAGTTCGCGCCTGTCATTCAGAACGTATCCTCCTGCTGCTTCGAGGAGCGTAAAACACTCTGTAAAATCTTTCCACAACGCGGCCAGATCATCGAAAAACAAGACCACCGCCTGAATATCTTTATTTTTATTTAAGAGGTCCAGGTACTGTTTTATCACTTTTTTTTTGCCCATATAATAGGCTACATGCGTTGTTTTGGAGGGTTGGATGCCCAATTCACGCATTCCTTCGGAGGTAGTCAGAAAAACCGGCTTACCGTTTATGTAGATTTTATACTTTTGCTCCCTCATATCATTCATTTTTAAGGCAATGATAGGAGGTTTTCTGTAACGGGTAAAATTTGTTTCAACGCGATCCCCGCGTTTGCAATCATAAAATATCTCCAGGAATCCACGGCTATAACCCTTATTCTGGGGCCCTGGGGGGCTCACCATTACAATGCAGTCAGAAGTCGCTCGTAATTTATTGCAAATCAGGGCTGTCAAGTTGAGCCCTCGTGAACCTTTCACCTGGGCATCGGGGTTGTTGTCGCCTATTTACTGCGACAACCGGGTAGCACTTTCCCATCCGGAAGTGCGTACTTTCCTGAAAAAATCGCTGGCTGAAAAATCCGCTGAATTTGGTGCTTTCGATGTTGTGGCCGGTGTGGCTACGGCCGGCATTCCACATGGCGCATTGCTGGCCGATGTACTCGGGTTACCGTTTATTTATGTTCGCAGCGGCGCCAAAGACCACGGCCGGCGTAATCAGATCGAGGGCGAATTGAAGGCCGGTCAACGCGTGCTGGTTATTGAAGACCTCATTAGCACGGGCGGCAGTTGCCTGACGGCAGTGGACGCCTTGCGCGACGCAGGCGCAGAAGTTGTCGGCGTGCTCGCTATTTTCCAATACGGTTTTGACAAGGCCGCACAGGCATTTGCTGCCAAAGGAATTCCATTCGAAACATTAACCAACTACGACGCATTGGTGCAGGAAGCCGCCCGCTCCGGCTATGTGTCGCAGGAAGATTTACAAACACTTTCCAAGTGGCGCGAGAATCCGGACGGCTGGGGCGCGCTCTATGTTTAAGATAACGGCGAACGGATTTAACCGTTAACTCCTGTCCGTATTTCAAAAATTTAAGTAAGTATGCACGTAATCAACTCTGAATCTGAATCTTTCCTTCGGCGCTACCTGAACAACGCAAGCCCGACCGGCTATGAGTGGTCGGGACAGAAATTGTGGCTGGAGTATATCAAACCCTATATCGACGAGTGGCAACTTGACAATTACGGCACTGCTTACGGTATCATCAATCCCGGCCAGCCTTATAAAGTGGTGATCGAGGGCCATGCGGACGAAATCTCCTGGTTTGTGAATTATGTAACGGATGACGGTTTTATTCACGTGATCCGCAACGGTGGCAGCGATTTCCAGATTGCACCATCCATGCGCGTCTGGATACATCTGCGTCAGGGCGGAAAAATTGAAGGCGTTTTCGGATGGCCGGCCATTCATACCCGCACCGATAAAGATGCATCGCTTACGCCGGCGCTCGACAATATTACCATCGACGTGGGCGCAAAGGACCGGGATGAAGTGCTGAAAATGGGTATCCACGTAGGATGTGTTATTACTTTTCAGGACGAACTGACGATTTTGAACGAACGCTATTACACCGGCAGAGCCCTCGATAACCGTATGGGCGGATTCTGTATTGCCGAGGTAGCACGTGTGCTCAAGGAAAATAACATTAAACTCCCATACACCCTGTATATCGTCAATTCGGTGCAGGAAGAAGTGGGCCTGCGCGGCGCGGAAATGGTGACGCAGTCTATCCGCCCGAATGTGGCGATCGTGACGGACGTTACCCATGACACACATACGCCCATGATCAGCAGTAAAAAACACGGCGACGTGCGTTGCGGCAACGGCCCTTCCGTTACCTATGCACCTGCTGTGCACCAGAAACTGCTCGATATTATTATCGGTACGGCGGAAAGCCTCCAGATCCCGTTCCAGCGCGAAGCCGCCAGCCGGGTAACGGGTACCGACACCGATGCATTCGCCTATTCCAACGGCGGCGTGCCCTCGGCACTGATTTCCCTACCGCTGCGATATATGCATACGACGGTGGAAATGGCGCACAAGGATGACGTAAACAACCTGATCTGGCTGATTTACGAAACCCTGCAAAAAATAGAAAACGGCCAGGATTTCAGATATTTCACCCATATTTGAAATCCATAACTCTTGATAGTATTTCGTTTTTTGTGTTTCGTTTTTAGAAATGGTTGATTATTATCCCTTTACGAAATACGAAACACGAAAAACGAAATACCCTCACACATAACCCTCGTTCATGGAATACGCCGCCTGTCAAGTTGCTATAGCCCCGCTGCGCGCCCAGCCCTCCGACAAGAGTGAGATGGTGTCTCAATTGCTTTTCGGCGAAACCGTGGAAATTCAGGAGTCGAGGGACAACTGGAAACAGGTGCTCTGTGCCTGGGACGGCTACATAGGCTGGGTCGATTCCAAACAACTCAAACGCATCACACCCAGCGAGTACGATCAATATGCCGACCAGCAAACCATGAACCTGTCGCTGGTGGAAGGTTTGATGGCGGCCGACCATTTCATACCACTCACCATGGGCGCATCCCTGCCCAGATACGACGGCTTGCGTTGTGTGCTGGGCGACCAGTCGTTCCAGTTTTCCGGGCCTGTAGTATCGCCCGGACAGCAGCAACTCAATAGCGAGTGGGTCGTAAAAATCGCCCGTCGTTACCTGCATGCACCCTACCTGTGGGGCGGCAGGTCTCCGTTCGGGATCGATTGCTCGGGGCTCACACAAATGGTATTTAAAATTGCCGGCATCCGGCTCCTGCGCGATGCTTCCCAGCAGGTTACGCAAGGCCGCCCAGTCGATTTTATGGAGCAGTGCCAGGCGGGCGACCTCGCCTTTTTTGATAACGCGAAGGGGCATATCGTGCATGTCGGGATCATCATGCCGGATTGCCACGTTATTCATGCTTCCGGAAAGGTTCGCGTTGATAAACTGGACCATTTCGGCATTTTCAACCGCGAAATGAACCGCTATACACACCAGTTGCGCATCGTGAAACGAGTGCTGGCAGACGAACTGCCTCTTTCCGACGGCTCCGACGCAGGCCGTTCCGAGGATGAAATGCTTCGCCAGGCCGCACTGTTCGAATGATGACGCCGGATGCTGTAAAATCAATGCTGGTCGGCCGCCTGACAGAGCGTTACGGAGCAGCGGAAGCGTCGGCAATCGCGCGGATTGTGCTCGAAGACGTTTTTCAGGCGCACCGCACGCCGGCTGCTGATTTCGGGGCAAAGTGGTCGGACTCACAAACAGAACATTTACAAGCCATTATACAACGCCTGGAAGCAGGCGAACCCGTGCAATACGTCGTCGGGTCGGCTGCGTTTTACGGACTCGTTTTTCAGGTGACTCCTGCCGTACTCATACCGCGCCAGGAAACGGAAGAACTGGTCGCCTGGGTACTCGAATACTTGAAAGCGACCGGAGGAGGAGAGGGCGTGCATTTGCTGGACATCGGTCTAGGCAGCGGGTGTATCGGCATTACCCTGAAGAAAAAAATGCCGCTGATTCAGTTGTACGGACTGGAAAAAAGTCCGGAAGCACTGGCTGTAGCCACGTCGAACGCACAACAAATTCTCGGCGAAAATTCCACGTTTCAGTTCAGGCAAGGCGATATCACCGACCCGGCAGACTGGGACTTGTTTCCATCCATAAACGTCATCGTCAGCAACCCGCCCTACATTCCGGAATCCGAAAAAGACCTGATGCCCGGGCATGTGCTAGACCATGAGCCGGCGCTGGCATTGTTTGTTGAAAACGAGGATCCACTTCTTTTTTACCGTACCATCGCCGATTTTGCCCTCCAAAAACTGCCGGTGCGCGGGATTTTGTTTTTTGAGTGCAACGAGTTCAATGCCAGGCAGGTAGCGGCCATGCTGACGCAAAAAGGTTTTCAAATGGTGATGATGCGCAAGGATATTTCCGGCGCCGACCGCATGGTGTGCGGTATGCGCATTTGAGCCCATCCAAACACAAAACACCGCACACAAAACACCCGCATTGCCTTACCTTCGCGCCATGTTTTCTACCACACAAAAAATCGGGATTCTCGGCGGCGGACAACTGGGCAAAATGCTCTGTCTGGCAGCGGCGCCCTGGGATTTCAAAACCTGTATTCTGGATACTTCGGCAGACTTTCCTGCCGGTCCGGTTTGCGCTGAATTTACACCCGGAGATTTTAACAATTACGACGACGTGCTGGCTTTCGGCGCAGATAAAGACGTGTTAACCATTGAAATTGAACATGTTAATACGAAGGCGCTGCACGAACTGAAGCGGCAGGGCAAGGTGATCCATCCGGCTCCCGAGGCGCTGGACATCATCAAGGACAAAGGCCTGCAAAAGGAATTTTACCGGGAAAACGGTATTCCTACCGCCCCTTTCGAACTTTTTGACAACGAAAAAGCCTTGCTGGACGCCATTGAAACGGGCAAATGGAACTTGCCGCTGGTGCAAAAATCGCGCACGGCAGGCTACGATGGAAAAGGCGTAGCCATTTTGCGAACGAAAGAAGACCTCCAGACCAAACTGTTGCAAGGGCCTTGCCTGGCAGAACAACTGGCGCCGGTTCAAACCGAAATCGCGGTAATCGCTGCCCGGAATGCTTCCGGCGAGGTCGCTGTTTTCCCTGCGGTGGAAATGGATTTTCACCCGGAAGCAAACCTGGTGGAATTACTCGTTTGTCCGGCCCGTATTCCCACACTGGCTGCCGCGGAGGCAGAATCGTTGGCCGAACAGGTCATCCGCGCTTTCGACGTTTGCGGCTTGCTGGCCGTGGAAATGTTCCTGTGCACCGACGGTCAATTGTGGGTCAATGAAGTGGCCCCGAGGCCGCACAACAGCGGGCACCATACCATCGACAGCGCGGTAACCAGCCAGTATCAGCAACATCTCCGTGCTATTTGCAATTTGCCACTGGGCGATACAGCGCAGGTTCAGCCCGCTCTTATGCTGAATTTATTGGGCGAAGACGGCCACAAAGGCCCCGTTCAATACGAAGGTGTGGCCGAATGCCTGGCAGTCAGCGGCGTACACGTGCATTTGTATGGAAAGGCGCTGACATCGCCATTCCGAAAAATGGGCCACGTTACGATTACTGCCGAAACGCTGGAAGCAGCCTTCCGGAAAGCCGAATTCGTCAAAAAAACACTCCGCGTCATCAGCCGTTAACGATCTCACCTCTCACTTCTCACCTCTCACTTCTAATACATGGTTTCCATTATCATGGGTTCCGATTCCGATCTGCCGGTAATGCAAAAAGCGGCGGATATTCTGACCGAACTCGAAGTGCCTTTTGAAATGACGGTTGTTTCGGCGCACCGGACACCGGAACGTATGTTCCAATTTGCCCGAACGGCGCATGAGCGCGGTATCCAGGTGGTCATTGCAGGCGCCGGCGGGGCTGCACATTTGCCGGGTATGGTGGCGGCTATTTCGCCATTGCCGGTAATCGGCGTTCCTGTGAAATCTTCCAATTCCATCGACGGCTGGGACAGTATTCTTTCCATCCTGCAAATGCCCGAAGGTGTACCTGTGGCAACGGTTGCGCTGAATGCCGCCCGAAATGCCGGTATCCTGGCTGCTCAAATGCTCGCCACTTCCGACAAGGCGCTGCTGCAACGCATCATTCAGTTCAAAAAAACGCTGGAAGAAAAAGTGCTGGAGAAAGCCCGCGCCATGGAAAAGAAATAACAACGAGCGTGTCCTAAACACGAAACACTAAAAACCAGACACACTCACGCCGCTTCGGCCGGTTTCTGGTGGCGCAAGCGCTGCAACAGGTAATTGATCGACACCATGACAAGCAAACCGATCACGTAGGAAGATGCGAACATCAACCATTCGTACGTATCCTTGTTTACTGCGTCTCTTTTGGCAGCAAGGCCCCACAGGTTGGCCATCCCTTTTTTGACAAAAAATTTGGACACCAGCATGGAAGCCGAAAGGCCTGCCAGATAACCTACCGACAGGTTGAGCGCTTCGCCGGCGATGAATTTCGTGAACTTAGACATGACGTTTGATTTTTAGCCGGCAAACATAACCGGCTGCTCCGGTCTGTACAAGCCTTTGTCGGAACAGACGGAAAAATGAATTTGCCTGAAAAGAGTCAAATGTGTAAAAACAGACTTAATCCCTTGATTTTCATGTAGATATGAATTTTTCCGCCGGCCGGTCGATACCTGAAAAATCAAAGGGATTTCGCGGAGGCTTTCTCCAGTGTATCGCAGTTCCAACAATCTCTCTACTTTTGCAACCTGCTAACCAAGTTTTACCACCATTTTATGAAAGAAGTTTATATCATTTCCGCCGTTCGCACCCCAATCGGTAGTTTCGGCGGTGTTCTGGCCGGTGTTTCCGCCACACAACTGGGCGCTATTGCGATCAAAGGCGCTTTGGAAAAAGCCGGCGTCGCACCCGAAGAAGTGAACGAAGTGCTGATGGGCAATGTCGTGAGCGCCAACCTGGGCCAGGCGCCTGCCCGCCAGGCAGCGCGTTTTGCCGGTTTGCCCGACAATATTCCCTGCACAACGGTCAATAAAGTGTGCGCTTCCGGCATGAAAACCATCGCCCTCGGCGCACAAAGTATCATGCTGGGAATCAATGACATCGTCATTGCCGGCGGTATGGAAAACATGTCGCAAATACCGTATTACCTGCCCAATGCACGCTGGGGCTACAAATACGGCAACGGTGAATTAATCGACGGACTGGCGAAAGACGGCCTGACGGACGTGTACAACCAGAAAGCCATGGGTGTTTGCGCCGATGCGACCGCCGTGAAATACGGTATCAGCCGCGAAGAACAGGACGCATTCGCTATCGACTCTTACAAACGCGCGGCTGCCGCGACGGAAGCCGGTTTATTTCGCGATGAAATTGTGCCCGTTTTGATCCCGCAGAAAAAAGGTGATCCAATCCAGATCCTGGAAGACGAGGAATTCAAAAAAGTGATGTTCGACAAAATCCCCGGATTGCGTCCTGCATTTTCTCCTGACGGCACGGTTACAGCCGCCAATGCCTCCACGATCAACGACGGCGCTACGGCGCTGGTGCTGGCCAGTGAAGAAGCGGTGAAACGCCTCGGCCTGACGCCGGTTGCCAAAATCCGCGGTTTCGCGGATGCAGAGCAGGAGCCGGAATGGTTTACCACTACGCCGACCATCGCTGCACCGAAGGCTCTCAAAATGGCGGGCTTAACCAAAAACGACATCGATTTTTTTGAAATAAACGAAGCGTTTTCGGTCGTTACCCTGGCGTTTGAAAAAGTGATGGAAGCGGATCACAGCAAAACCAATGTGTTCGGCGGCGCGGTTTCCCTGGGGCACCCGCTGGGCGCTTCCGGTGCACGCATCGTGACCACACTGAACAACGTGTTGCACCAGCAAGGAGGTAAACTCGGGCTTGCGGCCATTTGTAATGGCGGCGGCGGCGCGACGGCGATTGTGATCGAAAAAGTGTAAGAACGTTTGAATCAGGATTAGAAGGATTTTTAAAATTAAAAGGATTCCTGAGCATAGCCAGAGAATCCTTTTAATTTTTAAAATCCTTCTAATCCTGATTCAAACTATCGTTTTTTATAAATGTAAATCTGGTAGTTACCCTGAAATTTGTATTGCAGGGCAGCATTGTCCCACACCACCACACCCGGTCGGCCATCCTCGAATGCCTCGGCTTTTCCACACAACGTGTAACCTTCCACAATCGGGCGCGTGTTTGTGAAAAAATCCGTTCGGTAATAATCTGTTGCCCAACTGCCGGTACTGGTCACCCACACCAGGTATGCCGGCTGATTTTTTTTCAGGTCGTCGAGATATTGTTGCTGCAACTCCGGGCTTTTCGGCCCCTGCGACAACAGGTTGTAGAGGAACAGATGCCCGGTAGCGCTTTCGCGGTTGGCGTACACCATAATTTCAGGTTCGGAGCCGAGCACGCCGATTTTGTCGCCGGGTTTGGAACGGCGGCCGAGTTCTTTCCCGACTTGCTGCAACTCGGGAAAAGGGTTCATATCGTAGCATTTTCGGTGTATTTTGACAAAATCGGGCTGAAAATAATACGACGCGTTTTGAGCCACGGGAATCAGCGCAAGTAGTACTACCAGTCCAATTGCAATCTTGTTACCAGAATTTTCCGGTAGACGCGTCCGGATCGTATCCACCAGCACACCTGCAAGCAAGGCCACCGCCGGCAAACACAACACGAAGTAATGCGGGTAGTACGACACGCCAATGGCAATGGATGCTGCACAAAACAACGGAAACAGCCAACCAAAAACTTTTGAGGCCGAATCATATTTACCAAAAAACAAAACAAACCATCCCAGCACCGCCACCAGCCACGTCACCTCGAAGTGCTCCAGTACCCCGGAAAAGTACGTTTTGAAAATATTCCAGCGGTCGCCCATGATAGTTGAACTGCCCAGTTGCGCCGGCAATTCCACCGTCCAGGTCCACAAGTCGTTGAAACGCCCTACTGCCATAAAATACAGGCAAACAAGCCCGAACGGCACGATGGCGCCTATGGAAAATACGGCTAATTGCCGGATGGTTTCTCCCACCGCCTGGCGTTTCCGGATACACTCCAAAAGCAGCCAGACGCCTGCAAATACGCCATACGTTACCACCTGCTGTTTGATGGTAAATGCAACCCCAAGCAGCAACCCCGCCACCGCAATGTGCCGGATACGCTGTGTAGCGATACCTTTTTGCAACATGAGCAGCCCGCCGATGGCAAACGGCATCAGCAGTTGGTTGGCATGGGCAGCAAATCCGTTTACGTTCGGACTCAAAGAAGTAAGCGCAAACACGGACGCGGATACTGCGCCGACCCAGTTGTTAAAAACGCTGCCGAACAGTTTGTAAATCAACCAGATAGAGGCCAGGTTGCAAATCAGCAAGCCAAAGTGAATGCCGCCCGGACCATAGCCGAACAACCCACAGAAGACTGCATAAAGGCTATATAAGCCGGGTAGTTTATTGTCGAACAGATCCGTATAAAGATGACCTGAAAACAAGTGTCTGCCGATGTAT
>Ga0209717_1000642_pt1 | contig 41950 bp, 39 predicted proteins | sample AD_UKC048_MetaG_FD_184418 | JGI IMG/M metagenome (GOLD analysis project Ga0209717, IMG submission 184418) | Active sludge microbial communities of municipal wastewater-treating anaerobic digesters from USA - AD_UKC048_MetaG (SPAdes) (version 2) | ecosystem: Engineered > Bioreactor > Anaerobic >...
GCTCATCGTCCCGGATCCCGGCGTGTTATGCCGCATCGCTTCGCAGGTACCTGCGGCGCAGTTGCAGGGGCCGGGACGCCTGCCGGATCGCGCACTCGGCATATCCGGGTTCTCGGCATAGTGGATCTCATGCCGGTCACGGCATGAGATCCAGACCCTCTCGCCGCCGCTCATCGCCGTGACGCTCTTGTCCTCGCCCGACTCTGCGTCGTAGACGCGGATGTCGAAGCCCTCGCGCTGCTCTCCCTTGGCCGTCTCCTGCAGGGTCTCGATGGCCACCGTGAAGCGCGGGCCATAGCAGGCCAGCAGCAGATCGTTCACCAGGCCGGACAAGGTCGGCCCCGCATCGTCGATGGCCAGCGCGATCAGGCCATCGTTGCCCATGCAGCGGGCGAACAGCAGCCAGTTCGCGAGTTCCTGCTCCACCCGTGCCGTGCGGGCCGCGGCTGCGTCACGCCTCCGGCCATGCTCCTTCATCTGGGCCGACAGGTCGGCAAGCGCCTGCGCGTCGCGTACAGCGGCCAGATGCGAGCGTTCCGCCTCGTCCAGGACACCCTGCCAGCGCCCCACCTGGGCTCGGGCCTGTTCGAGCCGCGCAGCATCCGGCGGTGACGGCAGCGCATTGATCGCAGCCTGGAGTCGGTGGATGGCCGCCTGGGTCTGAGCTTCCAGCAGCGAGACACGCTCGGCAACGCGCATCCGGCTGGCGATGATCTGCTGGCGCTCGGCCGCTTCGGAGTCGGTGTCGATCGCGATGTCCGCCCCGGCCGACGGGTCTGGGGCGGGGGGAAGAGCGGCGAGTTCGACCTCCGCTTCGACAAGACCCGCGCGCGCCTGGCGCATCTCCGCCCCGCGCGCAGCCAAGGCGGCATAGGCCGTCTGACGGGCCAGGGCTCGCCTCGACTGGCACTCGGCCCGGCTCAGGCTCTGCGGTGCGCCGCCGTTGAGGTTCACCGCCTCTTGCAAGGCTTGCAGTTCAAGCCGAAGACCGTCCCGTTCCGCAGCGAGTTGACGGATGCGCTGCAGGGCGCTCGGCGCCAGCGCGGCCGCTTCGCGCGCGTCCGACAACAGGGTGCATTGGCCCTGCATGGGCATGCCGCTGCACGGCACGCGGTTGCTCAGGGCCAACCGGCGGCTCAGGTCCTCCGCCTGGAGCGCGGCCTGCCCCGCCTCGCGCTCGAGCGATGCCAGCCGCTGCCCGAGCCCTGCGACGGCATCGTGACGACGCGCAAGATCCTGGACGGCATCGCGAAGCGCCAGCACGCGGTCCTCGCGGCGACGCACCACCTCTGTCGCCAGCGGCAGACGGCGGCCGGCTCGAGCCACCACGGCCTCGTCCGCCAGCACCCGCTGCAGGGACCGGATGCGGGCCTCCAGTCGTTCGCGCTGCGCCCTGGCCTGCGCGACACGCTGCGCCACACGACCGTCGAGCTGTGCGAGCCGATCCGTTGCCTCCCGATCCTGCGCGCGCAGGTCCTGCAGGGTGCGATCACCCACGGCACGTGCGCCGGCCAGTTCCTCCATCAACTGCGCTCGCCGGCTCTCGACAGCCTTCGCCTGCACGTGCAGGGCCGTGAATGACGCCTCGTGCGTTCGCGCAGCCTCCAGTTGTTCGTGGGCTGCCTGCCGGCTGGCGTGCGCCGCCTTGACCCTCTCGTCCGCGCCCTGCCATCGACGGGCGTCATCCTCCAACCGCTGGCGCTCGGCATCGAACGCGGTCGCTTCAGCGCGCAACGCCGCCAGCGCTGCCTTCAGCTGCCGCGCCGTCTCGCCCGCCTTCTGACCGAGCGCGCGGATGTCCTCCTGCCCCAGCAGATCGGCCAGCAGGGCCTTGATCTCGCCGTTGCGGTAGGTGCTGAGCTGCCGCTTGCCCTGGGCCGAGAAGACCGACGTGAAGAAGGTCTCCGCCGGCCCGCAGATGGCCTCGACGCATCGCGCATAGGTCTCGACCTTGCCATCGGAGACGGTGCCATCGGGCAGCGCGGCGGGAGACCACGTGCCGGCGTCATCCAGCGTCAGCAGGTAGGCCTCGGTCCCGCGGCGGCTCCCGGTGCGGCCGTTCATGCGGATGACCACCTGCGAGCGGTAGCAGCGCCCGGCGTGCGCCCAGTGCAGATCCTTCTCGTTCTCGGGCAGACAGACCTGGTCGTAGTATGAGAAGCCGCCCGGTCCGCCCTGCGCCGCCCGCGACGGCATGGTCAGATAGGGATGCAGGTTGTCCATCACCGTGGACTTGCCGCGGCCGTTGGCGCCTGCGATGGCGACCAGCGCGGCACCATCGGCCAGCCGCTCCAGATCGAGGGTCAGCTCTTCCAGCCCGAGGCCGTCGCGGATGCCCCGGAAGCCCCGGAGCCTGAGAGAGAGTGGTTGCATGGCATGCCTCCAGCGCCGCTGGGCGGCGCGATGGGTGTGGTGGGAAGTGAAGCAGCCTGGGCGCCCTTCGGCCGCTGTTCAGGCGAAGCTTCAGGCCGTCTCGAAGAGGTCCAGTCTCGGACCCTTCTCCGCCGGGTCAAGGCCACCCTGTGCCTTGGCACCGGCAGCGGGGATCGCCAGGACTGCCGCGACGATGTCCTCGGGATCGGTCGTCGTCACCCGTTCCAGGCACTCCAGCAGCGGCGGCGCGTGGACGTCCGTCGCCGTGGCCCAGGCCCTGACCTTGTCGGCCAGGCTGACGAGCTGCGAGATGCCGGGCGCGCGGGTGCGCACCACGGGCACGATCCGCCCTTCGAGCCGGACATCGGCGGCGCCGGACAGGGCACGCTCGATGGCGCTGCGGTCCACCTCGTGCCGGTCCTCGTCGGCCACGGTCCATCGGACCCGCACGCTGACGCCGGCCAGTTCATGTGCCCGAACCGCCTCTCGCAACTGGTCCAGGTCGGGCCGGCCTTCGAACACGATGTCCAGCGTCCGTCTCGCAGGAGTCGGTTCGAGGCGACAGTACACCCCGTCCGGTCCCAACTCCCACAGCAGGAACCCCTTGTCGCCCTGCTCACCGTGGTGGAAGCGACCGATCGACCCGGCGTAGGCGATGCACTGGCGCCGGTCGCCCTCCCCTTGCATCCAGGCCTGGTGCCGGTGGATGTGGCCGAGCAAGGTGGCCTGCGCGCCGGTGCTGAACAGCGCCCCGGTGGTGAACTCGTGGTCGAACCCGGCCATCGGCACGCCGTGCTCGGTCACGCAGCCGAAGACCGTGCCATGCGACACCGCGAGCGTCGGCACGCCGGCAGCACGGGCTACGCCGTGGATGCCGGCGTAGCCCTGTAGCAGCCGGGCCAGCTGCTCACCCTGGGCCTCGGCGGCAGCGGTGGCGCCGACCGCTGCCGCGACGGCCGCCTTGTTGATCGACGGAATGCAGGTAAACAGTGCCCTGGCGCCAGGCGGGACTTCTTCGAATCGCGGGCCTTCGGAGGCGAGCCAAAGGTCGGCGGAAGACGCATCGGTGGCCGCCAGGTCCCGGGACGATCCGCTGCCCATCAACGCCACCTGACCGATCCGGTCCGCGACGAAGACCCGATGGCGGCTGCCCAGCATCCTGAACACGGTCAGCGTGCCGGGCGGCTCGTGCGACCACGTGCCCTGGACCATCAGCACCGGGCATTGATCGGCCAGCCGCCGCACCTGCGCCAGCAGCCGCAACGCTGCGGGCGCATGCAGGTCCAGGGCGTGATCGGTGGCATCCCCGGAGATCACGGCCACATCGACGGCGAGTTCGATGGCGCGGTCCACGGCCGCCGAGAAGCAGCGATCGGCCTCCTCCAGGTGGCGCGGCCCGTAGTGCAGGTCGGACAAATGCGCCACCCGCAAGCGATGCGCCTGGAGGTGCGAACCGTGCGCTCGCGGACGCCCATCCGGGATGCGCGGCACTTCCGCGCGTTGCGCACCGGTACCGCCTTGCGGTCGTTTCGGCGCGCTCACGATGCCACCTGCTGAAGTTCGGCGTTGACCTTGTCCGCGTAGCCCTTCGGATCGTTCCGGAAGCGCTCCAGCTCGCCGAACGCCCGCTGCCGCCCCTGCGGATTGAGCTTCCACCCAGGACCCCAGCGCGTGGCCGCATAGCGCATCCAGGTCTGAGCAGGCACGCCCATCGAGGCCAGCCGCCCGAGCACATGCTCCAGCGTGGGCGGCATGCCGTCTGCCGTGGGATCGCTCACAGCCACAGGTTCGTCGACGGACTCGGGTCCCTGCCCTGGCGTCGAGGAAGCGTTCTCCCGGTGCCCCTGGAGCACGCGGGCGGCAACATCGGCCTGCAGGAGCACGGTGTCCTGATCGTCCTGCTCCCGCATCAGCGTCGCCACGTCGACCGGCGCTTCCAGTTCGATGATCCACTGCGGCACCCGGACAGGCCGCCCATGGTCATCGATGTGCGCCACGTCCATCAGCCGCTTGGTCAGGTAGAACGGCGTGCCCTGGCGGTCCAGGAATCCGGCGAGCCGGCCGCCCCGCAGGAACGCCACGGTCTCGAAGGTGCGGATCGCCGCATTCATCGCGTAGAAGCTGCGCGTGTGCAGCTCGAAGGCGCTGATCGACCGGATGCCGGGGATGAAGAACAGGAAGCGTCCGGTGAGATTGCACTGCCGCTGCTGGTACTCCGGGCAGGACTCCGGCTGGCACAGGCCGCCGTTGTCCTCGCGCGGGATCGCCTTGCGGCCGCCGAACAGCCGCACCGCGCGGCGCCCCGTCGCGTCCACCGGCACCGGTGCGTGCGTCATGCAGTGGCGCCACCGTCCGTCGGTCGAATACTCGGACCAGAAGCGCTTGTCCTGCGCACCCCAGGTGGCCAGTTCATGCGGCATCACGCTCTGCCAGCGATCGGTCGGGAACACCACCGGGAAGCGGTAGAGGCGCCGGCCCTCGCCGCGGTCCTCGCCATGGAGGTCGAGGATCTGTGTCGCCAGTTCGGGGTTCGGGAAGTCCTGGGCACGCACAGTGAACCACGGCACGTTGCGCGGAACGAGCGGGCTCTTGAGCTCAGGGCAGGCCTCGGCCAGCGCACGCTCGATCTGGTCGAACGACTGGCCCTGGTTCAGGCCCTGTTCGTAGATCGCCTGCGCACGCGGCACCTCGGCGGCCCGACGGGTCAGGACCTTGATGCCCGCGCGGATCTTTCCGCCCGTGGGCAGGCGGGGCGTTCCGTTCGTACCGTTGCCCAGCAGGGTGGGCAGAGCCACAGGCCCGCCGTGCAGCACGACGGCAGGCCGGGGATCGGGGGATGGAGAAGAGGCCATCGGCGTTCCTCGGTGGGCGTCGGGGGATTCCGACGAACCATCGTCCCGCCTCGACCCGTGCTTTCAACCCCGGGTGCCGTCCGGATGCCATGATGCGACCCGTCACGAACGCCATGGGCCTGCGCAGTCGCATCGCCCTCACCAGTCCCCTCAATGCACGCCGAGTCACCCTCCAACCCAGAAGACAGCACAGACAAAGACGACGATGAACTGCGGCGCGTACTCGCCGCCTCCGAGGCCTTTGACGAAGATCTGCTCGCACTGCTTCGAGCCGGTTGGAACACGTCGTCCCGACGCTCGACCATCTGCCTGGCCTTCTGTCGTTCGGCGATCGAGCATGCGATCGCGCAGCGGGTCCTGATCGAAGCCGGCCTGACGGGGACCGCACTCAGCCTGATCCGCCTGCAGTTCGAGGCAGTTGTCCGTGCCGCCTGGGTGCTTCACGCCGCCAAGGAGGACTGGCTGGACAAGTTCTCCGCGCCGGTGCCGGACGGCGAACTCTCGGAACCCCAGATGGGGCCACCGATCCCCGCCATGATCGATGCCATCGGCGCGGTCGCCGGCCCGGCGGCCACCGAACTGAAGCGACTGCATGGCACCGTCAAGGTGATGCACTCGTTCGTCCACGGAGGTGTCCACCTGGTCGTCCACGCCCTGCGGGGCTACCCGGCAGGAAAGCTGACGTCCGTGCTGCAGAACCGCAACCTGCTCTCGCTGATGCTGGCCAACGTGGTCGTGATCGTCAGCCAGGATCCCGGCCTGCGGGGTTCGGTCGGACGGTTGTCGGGCCTGCATGCGGCCTGCATGCCGCCGCGCCAGCGGTGAGCCTCGTCGAGGGGCCGGGCAGGACCGGCATGGCCTCGCCAGGCAACCACAGCCAGGACCTCGGCCGGGCGTTCTCGAATGCCCTTCTCTTGGCACCCTGTTCGGCCTCGCCCATGAAGCCGCTGACGACATGGAGGTCGACCGGCTCCGCGCCCACGTCCAGCAGGATGGCATTCGCGAACCCGGCCACCGATCGCGCGTCGTACCGCATGGGCTTCACGAACCGCCGCCCCTGCGCCACCAGCGCTCGAACCAGCGGCGCCTCGTGCACCCCCTCCAGCGGAATCCACTCTTCGCTGGTCAACATCAGGCTGGCGAGGTCGATCTCGTAGGTGTGCTCCCGGCGGGCCCGGATCAGCGCCACCAGCATGAGTCGCAACCCTCGCCCTCCGTCCGAGTCGAGCGCCTCGAAGAGTGGCGCGAAGCCGCGCTGCACCCGCGCCCAGGTCCGCGCGTCTGCCAGCAAGGGTGCGTCCGGCATGTGGCGGATCCAGATGCGCGCGCCTGCGGGCGTCGACTCCCAGCCCTTGAACTCGCCCAGAACCACCGCCAGCGGCTGACGCCCGTCATGCGGCTGCAGCACCGACAACCGAGCACGCCGCCGATCAGCCTGCTCGGCCTTCGCGGTCTCGCTGAAGGCTTCCGGCACGTACAGCCGGTTCGACAGCGACTCGCCCTTCACCTGGATCGCCTCGGCGGCCTGCATCAGGTACTTGTGAAGCACCGCCTGGTTGCGCTTCCCGGCCATGGCCGGGGACCAGCGGTTGAAACCGGCCCGCTCGAACAGGAAGTGCATCAGGGCCCGCAGGCTCATCCGGCGACGGGTGCGGCCGACCTCCGACGGCTCGGCAGGTTCGCGGCCCACCCCAGGCCGCCCGGGCACACGCGCCCACGGGAAGTCCACGTGCAGTTCCACCCGTGCCGGATCCAGCTGGACGACGGCCTCGCCGACCAGTTCGCCCAGGCCCGACATCGCAGGCCCCGGCTCGTAGCTCGGGCAGGCGGGGTGGTGCCGGTCCCCGGTCTCGGGCATGCGCTTGATCTGGAAGTGGCGATGGAAGGCGACGTACATCTCGACGCCGCCGGCCACGCACAGGCAGCGCGGCCGGCCCGGCGCCTCGTAGGCCTGGGCCAGCAGGTCCTGCAGCTGCGGATCGTCGGCGTCGACCACGCGCCCACCGATCGCAAAGCGCTGCCCGTCCACCCCCGACGCCATCCCCGACTCCATCGCCGTTGCAGCCCGTCAGCGGGCGCGCCGTGTCATGCCAGCTCCTCCAGCACCTTGGACAGCTCGGGTCGCGGCCTCGGCAGCTGCTCGCGCACGGCACTTCGATCGGCGATGCCCAGCACCAGCCCGACCTGGTCCTCGTCGGCGCCGCGTTCGTACATCCGCGACATCAGGGTCAGCCGTGCGGACTGCGTGCACAGACCGGGTATGTCGGCCTGGCGGAAGATCTTGCGGTAGATCTCCAGCAGGGGACGGCAGACATAGCGGTTCTGGCCCTCGCCGCCGTTAGGCGTGATCGGATAGACCTCGCCCTCCGCACCCAGGAACAGCGGGCCGTGCGGATCCAGGCCGCGCCAGTGCTCGGCGGCGCCGAGACCATGGCCGGCACGGACCCGCTCGTCGAGATAGGCGCCGAGCGCCTCGTCGAGACGGCGGTGGTTGAAGAACAGCGGTCGGTCCCTGCCGTTGATCGCGACATCGGCGCGCACCCTCGACTCTCGCCGCACGCTGCCGTCCTCCAGCAGGTAATCGCCCACCGTCAGGCGCGCGACCTCCAGCGGGCGCAGGCCGGTCGCGAAGGGCAGGTAGTAGAGCGCCAGGTCGTGCAGCGGCCGCGTGGATCGGCTGCGCACGCGGCGTGCCCCGAGATCGACCTCGTCGGGATTGAGCACACGGGCCTCGCGCTGGGAGCTCACCTGCGTCGGGTCGAAGTGCTCCAGTGCCTGGAGGATCGCGTCCCGGTGCATGCGCAGGCGCTTCACGAAGGCGGCGCCGCTCTCCTGCAGGCCATCGACGCCCACTGCCTGCGTGAGCTGCACCGCGAGCCCCTTGATGCGCCGGTCGACGGCCGAACGCGACAGCCCCCATCGCTGTGCCACGGTCGCGTAGGGATCGCCGTCGATCACCTCGCGCAGCATCTGGATCGTCTGCAATGTCTGCCGGCGATCGCCGGCGGCTTCCGGATCGTCTTCCATTGTTGTTACTCCCTGGACGACGGAAACACCGACGGACGCTGGCGGGGCGCGGCGTCGTGGTCGCTTCGCGCCAATCGCTTCCTCGATGTCGACGGCATGGACCACGCACGGCCCGAGCACATGCACGGCGTCCCCACGTCTAACGCGCGAACCTGCGACTCCCGTGTGACCAGTCGTTTCGCGACCGATACACGCCAGGCCCTGTCGCGTTCGCGGCCGCGGCGAGACCTCGCCTGACCGCGTTGCGGCTTCAATGTGCCCGGGCATGCGTGCCGGCGTGTTGCCGAGGCGTTACCGCGTGCAGCGCGATGCGTCCGTCGCCTTTCCAGGTGTCTCACGACGCAACCCCCTGCTTCTCGATCCAGCGGCGGATGTCCTCGGCGCGCCAGGCGGTGACTCGCTCGGACAGCTTCACGGGCTCCGGAAACGTGCGCGCATGCACGCGCCGCCACAGGGTCGACTTGGAGATGGGGACGAAGGACAGCACCTGCGGCTGGCGCAGGAAGCCGGTATCCGGCAGCGCAGCACTAGGCGCTGCGGCCGGGGAATCCGCCAACGGGGTGGCGGGAACAGGAACGCGGGGCATGAGCGGCCTCTCATCGGCATGCAGCCGGCAAAGGTCATGACCTGCTCTGCGACGACGGCGCTCGGTCAGGAAACGCGCCAGCCGCCCGGGAACGCTCGACTCCTGGACCACCGCGGGCGTTCCGTTCGCGCGGTGGATGAAGATGCCTCCCGAAGAGGGCCCCTGCCGAGGGCCCTCTTCGGTGTGATTCGATCGCCACCCCCTTGGGGGTGCATGCCGGCCGCCATGCGGTGCGGGTCCGCGCGTTCGATGCCGCGGAGGGCCGAGTCCGGCACCGGGTGCGTTCGGTCGCCGAGCCGGGCGCGGCGGGTCCGCCGGAACTGGCCGGCACGCCGCAGGCAGCGTGCCGACGTTGGACGAGGCAGGTATCGACTGCGACGCCACCCGATGCGGGTGGAGGCCCGGGGCGATTCGCCCGTTGAACGGGTGATCGGCGCTACGGTGGCGCCGATATGCCTCTTCGGGCAGCCCATGGCCTGGACACACGGTAGCGTCCGCACCGCTCACGGGCAACACGCCCGCGCCGATTGCCCGCGCAAGCGTCGGTGGGTTCCGCCGCTTGGGAGAGACATGGGACGGCCTGCAATTCCACCGCCTACTCCGCCACCGCAGCGACGGCCGTTGGCGCAGGCAGCGGCTCCACGTCGCGGCCCGCTGACGGTGGGGGATCTGCGGGTCCGTCCGGTGCCCTGGTCGTCGAATCGACGGCTTCGCCGATGGCGGCACCGTGCGCATCGTCAGGACCTTCGGCATCGTCGGGAGACGTGGCGCGGGCATCGAGCGCGTTCATGCGCCGCCGCAGGCCCGTCGCGAAGCTGCGCGCACCATTGGCGATGTCGCGCACCTGGCGCTTGAGCCCGGCGCGCTGCGTGTCCACCGCCTGCGCAGACACCACCTCGTGGATCTCCAGCGTCTGCAGCAGCGGCATCAGCTGGTCAAGCTTGACCAGCACCTCCAGGAATCGGCGGCTGATCGACGACAGCACGCGCACGTCCACGTCCAGCGGCACCGTGTCGTAGGACGCCAGGCTGGTGATGCCGTGGGCCTTGAACAGCGCCTCGGCGCCGTCGATGGCCTCGTTCAGGCTGGCGGTGGCGGCATCGATCCTGCCGCGCAACGCCGTCTCGATCCTGCCGATGTCCTCGTGGTCGAGCCGGGTGCGGGCGATGACCGAGATGAAATGCATGTTCAGCTGCAGGGTGTTGAACATGCGAACGAACATGCGCTTGCCCTCGGCACTGCTGAACCGCGTGGCGATCTTGAGGCTGGCCGCCTCGACGCGACGGAAGTCGACCTTGGCTTCGCGGGCCAGGATGCGGGCGTTGGCGCCGCCCTGGTCCACCTTCACGATCTCGACATTGGCCATGCCCGCGGCTCCTTGTGCTGACAACGGGGTCGATGGCATCTTCCGAACACGCACGGCCCATTGCCACGCGAAAGCCCCGGCACCTCGGGGCGCTTTCGCGATCAGTTGCGTGGCGACGGGCGTCGGCCCATTGACCGGGCGGAAACGGCGCCCTACCTTTGCGCCATGCAGCAGCTGGCCCTGCATCCAGACTCGGCAAGCCTTGGAGATTTCCTGAACTGATCCCCCGCGTGGGTGCCCGTGCAGGTCGCACAGGCACCCGTGGGGACGATCGAATCGCGGTGATGCACGCCCCACCGATGGGGGACACCCGTTGCGGTGTCGCTCCGTCGGGTGCCCCTGTGCATCGCCGTCCCGAGGACCGCGCAAGCGATCTGGCACGCCGGGGCATTCGCCTCAGGCCGGGCCTTCGAGGCAAGGGCTGCGACCCGGTGCCGAGCGCATCCGCTCGAGCGCCGTATCGACCGCGCCCTTGCCTCCCGGGCTCGTCCCGTTCTCGCCGATGTCCCCCCGATCGGACGCCGACACCGATCACCGCGCTCGCGCGCGCCACTGAACCCTGTCAGCCCTGGAGTTCCACGCCCCGCCCGCAAGGCGGCCGGGGCCACATCACCCAACCGTCACCCGCATGGGGGCCCACGCCCCCGCCACGGGGTGCACGTGGTCTCCCTTCCCATCCAAGGAGTCCACGATGCACAGCACCAACGCCTGCCGTCAGGCCGGCGCCCATGTCGGCTCGCCGCACACGGCAAGCGTCGACGCAAACCGAGCCCGACTCGGCTCGACGACGACCCCGTTCGTCGTCGACGCCCTGTTCGACATACCGACCGCCCTGGATCCTCAGGACGATCCCGGCGCAGACAGCGCCGACAGCTCCATCGGCGCACCGGGCAGCACCCGCGAGGAGTGGGTGGAGGAGTGGAGCGAGGACGACATCGTCCTGCTGCACTGGCGCCTGCTGCAGGAGATCCGGCACCTGGCCGACCCGGCCACGCCGCTGGAGGAGAAGCTCGACACCCTGCGCTGGGTGTTCACCGAACGCGAGAAGGACGGCCTGCCGTTCTCGTTCGTGAACTGCCTGCGCGTGGTCGGCTGCAGCCCGCTGTCGCCGATCCCGTACTGCGGACTCGTCGACGCCGAGGAGGTTCGCGAGCGCATCCGCCATGGGCTGCGGCCCTGGCTGCACGCGACGCTGGTCCGCTACCCCGACTGGGTGCGCGAGGCCGTGGCAACCCACCCCGAATGGGTCGAGGCCCGGCTGACACGCAATCCCCAGTGGATCAACGAGCAGCTCAAGCAGATGTCCGTGCAGGGCGACCTGTTCGCGTGATCACGCCCACCCCGGGCGCCGTGCCTCGGCCGCGCTGACCGACCCGGTCAGGCCGCGCCGGCACGCGCCCATCCGTTCGAAGGAACTCACCATGCTCACGTTCAAGGAAGCCCTCTGCCTGCTGGCGATCGTCATCGCCTACGGCATCACCGGGCGCATGGACTACGAAGACGCCCTGCTGATGGAGCAAGTCCGGCAGCAGGTCGGCGCCGACTGCATCCTGCCGCTCGCAAGCGACAACACCCTCCCGGAAGTGGGGCCCACCGGGCACCCGCCGGTGGCCCGCCCCATCGAGGGCACCCCTCCGGAGGCACCCTGCGTGCCAGACGCTGCGTCGGACCAGCCCATTCGGCTGACCCGGCACTGAGGGGAGCCGCCATGCACACCGATGCACGCCTGGTTCCCGGCCGCGTGCGCCTGCTGTCCGTGCAGGCGCCCGAGGACATCGAGTACCTCGTCAAGGAAAGCGAAGTGCTGACCGGTCGGTCCGGCCGCACCTTCGTCATCGCCGGTGCCGACCGGCTCGTCTACCGCGTCCACTGGCAGCCGCTTACCGAGTCCGGTGGCCATGCCGCCGGGCCGGTGGTCGAGCGCCTCGGCCACCACGGCGAGGTCCTGAGTCGCCAGCACCTGCAGCTCTGGGAGTTCCTGGAGCACAGCCTCGTCGAGGCGCAGGCTGCCGGCCAGTTGTTCACCCCTCCGGTCCGCACGACGCCCTGATGGGCAGGGCACCGATCCGCGCTGACCGGCCCACACACCCCGGCGGGTGCATCCCGCCAGGGGTGCTTCCGCCGGTTCTTCCCCCGATCGGGATGCACCCGAAGGAGTCAACGATGAAGATCCAAGTCCGAATCAACGAAGAGGGCGCGCTGCGCAACCAGCGCCATGCCTTCAGCAACCGGTTCACCCTGGTGTCCGAGCTGCTGCAGAACGCGCGCCGTGCCGGCGCCCGCCTGATCCGGATCGACCACGATCCGCAGGCACAGATCCTGACCGTGCAGGACGACGGCCACGGCCTGGACGACTTCCAGAAGCTGCTCAGCTTCCACGAGTCGGGCTGGGACGCCGACACCTGCACGCAGGAGCGCCCCTTCGGCGTCGGGTTCTCGAAGTGCCTGTACGCCGCCTCGCGCTGCGTCGTGGCCTCGGGCCGGCGCCGCGTCGACATCGACACCGCGGCCGCACTGGCCAAGGCACTGGTCGAGGTCGAGGAGTGCGGCCTGGGTGAAGCGGTGGCAGGTACCCGGGTCGAGCTGCACGGCGTCGCTCTGCCGGACCTCGCGCAGCGCGTCGAGGAACTGTGCGCCGGGTTTCCGGTGCCGGTGTGGTTCAACGGCGAGCCGCTCAAGCGCGCCATGGCCGAGGCCCACCTGGCCACCCAGGCCAGCGCCATCGGCGCCGTGCACCTCGCGGGCACGCGCGACGGCCGGTACACCCACGACACCTGGGTGTTCCTGCAGGGTTTCTGCGTGCTGCGGCCGGCCTGGTCCAGCCGCGAGGACGTGAACGTCGTGCACCTGGACTCGCGCCAGTTCATGGCGCGGCTGCCGGACCGCGACCGCCTGATCGACGAGGACGTGCAGCGCCAGCGCATCGACACCGAGCTGAAGGCCTGCTGGCGTCGCACGCTGGAGATCGCCAAGGCCGAACTGCCGCCGCGCCACTTCATCGACACCTACTACAGCGTGATGCGCGGCTGGGGGCACCTCGACCTGCTGAACGACCTCGGCACCCTGCCGGCGGAGCTGTGCAGCCTGGTGTCGGGCTACCCGGTGCAGGTGGAGCATGGCGAGCGCCGCCATCTGACGCCGGTGCCGACCGCGCCCACGCGCGAGGCCATCGAGTCGGGCGCCGTGCAGCTGGTGGCCCTGGACGACGTGGGCGACGACAACGCGCCGCGCTGGATGATGGCGCGCGCTCGCGGGTGGCTGGTGTTCGACTGGATCGGCGTGCATGCCGATCACTGGGTGATGCGCCACGTCCGCTTCCTCGAGGAAGAGGGTCAGCGCGTGACGCCGGTGGGCGAGAAGCTGCGCACGGCGCTGGAGGGCCGCTGGGTCTGGCCCACGGTCATCCTCTGCGAGAAGGTTCGCCTGCGCGTCGGCGACGACGAGACGCTGGTCACCGACGCCGGGGTCTGCCACGACGGCAATCTGTACATCCCCGACGGCGAGACGACGGGCGCGCCGGTGGAACAGCTGTCCTCGTTCACCGACGAGCACGACCAGTTCCTGGATGCCGACCGCGACGCCGACCGTGACGCGCTGGCCGATCTGCTGCGCCTGCTGCGGGCGGTGGACCCGGTGCAGACGCTGGACTCGCTGCTGCAGTCCCTGCGGCTGGGCAAGTACCCGCTGCTGCACGGCAAGACCTTCCAGCTGACGGTGGGCGTGGGTCTCGCGCCCGGGCACACCGTCGATCTGGTCGACCACGCAGCCGCAGGCGGAGGAGCCCATGCAGGACGCTGACTACGCGGCCCGCATCGACGCCGTGAAGCAGCGCGCGCACGGCCGCTGGAGCGAGGTGCTGGCTGCGGCCGGCGTCGAGGAGCGCATCCTCCGGCATCGCAACGGGCCCTGCCCGTCCTGCGGCGGGACCGACCGCTTCCAGTACACCGACAAGTTCGGCGAGGGCAACTACCACTGCCGGCAGTGCGGCCCGGGTGGCGGCTTCAAGCTGCTGCAGGCCGTGCGGGGCGTGGACTTCCATGCCGCCCTGTGCGAGGTGGAACATTGCCTGGGCATGCTGCCGGCGGCGGCCGCCTGCGAAGCCGGTGCCCCAGCGGCACCGGGGGAGCGCATGCGCCGGCTGGTGCAGCGCATCTGGGACGAGGCACGGCCGGTGGTGGTCGGCGACGAAGTCGACCGCTACCTGCGCGGACGCGGGCTGACCCTGCATCGGCATCCGCCGGTGCTGCGGTTCCACCCGTCGCTCGGCTACTTCGAGAAGGGTGCGGACGGCAAGTCGCGGCAGATCGCGGCCTACCCGGCCATGCTGGCGCTGATCCAGGCGCCGGACGGTCAGGCCGTGACGCTGCACCGGACCTACCTGCGCGACGGCCGGAAGCTCGACGCCGCCGACGCGAAGAAGGTGCTCTCCGCGGGCATCCACGGCGCCGCCGTGCGTCTGTTCGATGCCGGCGCACAGCTCGCGCTGTGCGAAGGCATCGAGACCGCCCTGGCGGTGCACCTGGCCACCGGCAAGCCCGTGTGGGCCGGCATCAGCGCCGGCAACCTGGAGAAGCTCTGGGTACCAGACACCGTGCGCGAGGTCTGCATCTACGCGGACAACGACGCCGGCGGCGACTTCGCCGGCCAGTGCTTCGCCTACGCGCTCGCGCGGCGGCTGAAGCGGGAGGAGAAGACCACCGGCCCGCGCCAGGTGCGGGTGTTCGTGCCGCGCCATGCGGGCACGGATTGGGCCGATGTGTGGTGCCAGCGTGCCCCCGGCCCACACCATGGCCGGGGACAAGCGACCGCATCGTCGTCGGCCGACCGGGCCTCGGGCAACCGGGTGGCCCTCGGTGGCTGAGGCAGAGGTCATGAAGCTTGGGGTGCGGCGAGCCACGGCGGGCCGCACCCGCTTTTTCAGCGGCACTGGACGGGTCGGCACATGCCCTGCGCCACGACCTGCCGGTGCCGGCGAAAAAGTCAGGCGCCGTCGGCCATGCGGCCGGTTCGCTCCCCTCGTCGTTTCCCGACTGGTAGCTGCCAGACCAGGTGACGCCCAACGGCGCCACGAAGGCAGCCCTGGAGATCCCGCGCGACCGATGGCGACACCCGTGTCACCGAAGTCGCGCCCCTGCCTCGCCGATGCATCGCCAATCCGCCCAGGACGCGCTGCGTGCGGCGAGTTGTTGTCGTCAACCCACTGCGGGGACCCGTGCCCCGACGTGGGCCGTGCCGTCCCCGCTTCTCACCCACCCCAACCCGATTGGAGAAAGTCATGAAGAGCGGACGTACCCTCGTGAGCCTGGCCCAGGAACTGGAGCGCCAGCTGCACTCGAAGAAGGACCTGATCGTGCCGTCGCAGCTGGTGCATCACAGCACCGGCGACGACGGCCAGACGCACATCATCGTCAACGAAGCCGGCAACCCGGTGCGCTACGGCGTCACGCCGCTGGCGCGCCGCCAGCTGGCCGACAAGCTGAAGATCCCGCACGCGTACTTCGAGCGCATGCGCGAGGAGCAACCGGTGCTGCTGGACCGCAACGTCAACACCTGGCTGCAGAGCGAGGACGACCGGCGCATGCTGCGCACCCTGGACGGCCAGGTGCGCGCGGTGCTGTCGGACCGCTACCGCCGGCTCGACAACTTCGACCTCGCCGAGAGCGTGCTGCCCATCCTGCAGCAGCTGCCCGACGTGCGTTTCGAGTCGGTCGAGTTGACCGAGACGCGCATGTACCTGAAGTGCATCACCTCGCGCCTGACCTACGAGATGGCGCCGGGCGACGTGGTGCAGGCCGGCGTGGTGATCTCGAACTCCGAAGTAGGCCAGGGCACGCTGTCGGTGCAGCCGCTGCTGTACCGGCTGGTCTGCCGCAACGGCCTGATCGCGGCCGACCGGTCGCTGCGCAAGACGCACGTGGGCCGTTCGCTCGGCACCGAGGACGAAGGTCTGCAGGTCTACCAGGACGACACGCTGCGTGCCGACGACAAGGCCTTCTTCCTGAAGGTGCGCGACGTGGTGCAGGCGGCGGTGTCGGAGGCGAGCTTCCGGCAGACGGCGCAGAAGCTGCAGAAGACGCTGAAGATCCCCCTCGTCGGCGACCCGGTGAGGACGGTCGAGGTGCTGGCCCAGCGCTACACGCTCAACGATGTCGAGCGCTCGGGCGTGCTGCGGCATCTGATCACCGAGGGCGAGCTCTCGGGCTACGGGCTGGTCAATGCGGTGACGCACTACAGCCAGGAGATCGACGACTACGACCGCGCCACGGAGTTCGAGGCGCTGGGCGGCAAGCTGATCGAGCTCGGCACCGCCGAGTGGAAGGGCCTGGCCGAAGCGATCTGAGCACGGCCTGAGCAGGCAGTCCGGCACGGCGGCGAGCGGGGGCAACCCCGTTCGCCGACCGGGCCGACACCGACGTTAAGCGGCGCCCCGACAAGGGCGTCGTTCACGCCGCACATCGCGTGATGCGGTGGCGCTCACGCATTCGCCGGAATTCGCCAGGGCTTGCGAGTGGCAATTCGGTAAGCAGATGCACAGGCCCGCGCCGCCCATTGAAGTCGACCCGTCGCCCACCCTATGCTGGCCGCACAGCGCCGGAACCATTCCTTCAGCCTCTGCGACACGACCCGCATCCACCGACCAACCCCTCCACCCTGCCCTGCACGGGCTCGTGGTCCCCACGCGAGGACTCACCATGAACCAGGTCCAGCTCTCCGATGTGCAGATCGCCAACCTGACCCTGCTGCTCACCATCCGCGACGGCATCCTCCACGACCGCACGGCCGCGTGCTGCCGCTTCGCGCTCGACGCGACCCAGGCCGAGCGGCTCGGCACGATGAGCGTCCAGCAGCTGATGGCCATCGTGGCCAACCTGGGCGACGCCACGCTCTTCCCGCCGCGCCGCGACCTGGTCAGTCTGCTCGACACGCCGCTGCCGCTGGTGCGACCGCTGGCCGCGGTCCACGCCCCCCGCCATGTCACGGCCAGTTCGGCAGCCTGACGCCAAGCTGCCGGGTCATACGCCATGCAGTCGCGGGTCGATCGCCAGTTGCGCGCCCTGGCGCTGGCCAAGGCCTGCGCGGCCTGCGGTGCACGCGTGCGCACCATCGGCCATCTGACGGGCCTGCCACCCCGCGAGGCGCTGCGCCTGCTCTTCCCGGACCGCATGGCCGTGCCTCGAGGGCGCTCGCCGGACTCGCCGGAGTGGTACCACGGCGCCAACCTGCTCCACCGCGCCGAGGCCTCGATCGTCGTGGCCCTGTACCGCCGTCTGCGAGACGCCGACTTCCCTGCGGGTGAAGCGCTCGTCGGCGCCTACCGGCACTACGTCGGCATCTGCCAGCCGCCGCATCGCATCAGCTTCGATCGCGCCTTCGATCTGGCAGCGCACACGGACGGTTTGTGGCTCACCGACACGAGGAGCTTCTCGCTCGTCACCTGCCCGACCTGCCACAGCGAGTACCTGGCGGCCTACGGCTCCGTGGCCCGCTCGAACGACCACTGCCCGTTCTGCAAGCTGGTGCAGCGGTACGGCACGGACCCGCGGGTGCAGGGGGCGTTCCCGGTGCAGCCGTTGGCTGCGCCGAGCGCGGAGCAACTAGGCATGCTTGTCTTGCTTCAGGTGACCGCCGGCCCTTCGAACGAGCGCCTTGCTATGCCTTTGGCAGGCCAGGCATAGGCCATGAACCTCGGGTCGGAACACGCAGACGCCTAGCCACGGATTCGTAGTCGGCAATGCAGCGATCGCCGTCGGTCACGGCTCGGCCTGGAATGCGCGGTCTGGGACGCATTGCCGTCATCCCTCGTGCGCAAGAGGTGTGCAAGCAGCGCAGCGGCGAAGGGGTTGATCCGCCCTCATCGCCCGCGCCGACGATCACCTCCGCCACGAAAGCGTTCGACGGCTCTGACGACATGGACGACGACGACCTCCCCTTTGCGAACCCCACCGGGACCACGGCAGCACCGCAGCACTGCAGCACAGCAGCACGGTGAGCACACCGGTCAGTGCTAAGTGGTTGATAGGACGAGAGGTCGCGTAGAACTCTATCGCCATACAACGTTAACTCAGCACACTGAGTTCCGGCTAGACGCAGAGGCGAACGACCCCATCATCGGCTGATCCGAGTCGTCCAGTGCACATCAGTCTTTGCTGATTGAATCGTTGCAGTTCGGCGCGCCGTCGCGCAGACTTCGTCCAGGCTCAGCAAGCAAGGACCAGACGAAAGTGGCGAACTCCAAGCAATCCCAGAACCGCCGGCTGAAGATGGCGGAGCGGGCCCAGCAGCAACTCGCGCTGCACTTCCCGAACGTCCTGGACGCCCTGGTGTGGCGGCGCAAGACAAATGACGGGTTCACCACTGTGCCGCGCACGCTACCGATCGCCATGCAGGCAATCGACGCAACGTCGAAGGGCGCGCCTGCTGGGCACTCGTTGTTCTGCCTCTGGGCCCGCGCCCCGGACAACCCGTTGGTCGCGGTTGAGAATCCGGCGACCTTCGCGGCCGAGACAGGCTTCACCGGCGAGCGCTCGGTGGACACCTGGCGCAAGCGTATGCGCACGCTGCGCGATCTCGGCTTCATCCAGACCAAGCCCGGCGCGTCCGGCGAGTTCCACTACATCCTGCTGTTGAACCCCAACGTCGCAGTGGAGCAGATGCGGCGGCGTGGCCTCGTACAAGATGCCGTCTACGGCCGCTTCCAGGAGCGCCTGGCCGATGTCGGCGCCGCCGGCGAATGGGCGACGTACGAGGAGGCGCAGAAGGCTGCAGAAGAGAAGGCGGCGGCTGAGGCTGCTGCGGACGCCAAGGCAACGCCCGCCAAGAGGGCTCAGCCGGCCAAGGCCGTCGACAAAGTCAAGCGAGGTGCCCCGTGAAGCGCGAGGCGGCCAACCTTTACTCCGGTTTCAAGAGTGATCGCGACCGGCTGTGGGCTCTGATCTCACGCGATCTGCGGATCGTCGCCGTTACCGCGCTATGCGCCGGTGCCAGCGGTGCTTCGCCGCTGCTGCGCGAGGTGTTCCTGCGGTGGCTCGCATGAGTGCGACCTTCCGGCCACTTGTCCGCCACATGGAGATCTATGCAGATCAGACACCTCAAAGCTGAGAACTTCCGCGGTACGGCCACGCTGGAGTGGGCGCCGGGTGCAGCGTTCTGCTGTCTGATCGGCCCCGGAGACGCGGGCAAGTCCACCGTTCTGGATGCCATCGAGGCAGTGCTCTCCTCTCGTTGGTTCTCCTTTGGCGAGCACGACTTCCACCGCGGCGACACCGCGAAGATGATCGTCATCGAGGTCACCGTCGGCGAGCTCAGCAAGGCGCTGCAGTCCGACGAGCGTTTCGGCCTGTATGTCCGGGGCTGGACCAAGGCCGGCGCTTTGCGCGATGAACCGGAAGACGACGACGAAGCGGTGCTCACCGTGCGGCTCAGCGTCGATGCGACCCTGGAGCCCGTCTGGCAGGTCGTCTGCGACCGCGCCGACGAGCCACGCACGATCTCGAACCGAGATCGCGCACTCTTCGGACTCGTACGCCTGGCCGGCGACGACGCCCGACACCTGGGGTGGGGCCAGGGCTCGGTACTGTCGCGGCTGACTGGAGACTCCGACGAGGCCGCTGTGCGGCTTGCTGCTGCCTACAAGGCCGCGCGCGACAGCGCGAACCTGGGCGAGATCGAGTCGTTGGCGAAAACGGCCGGGGCCGCGGAGGGGTTCGCCAAGGGCCTGGGTGCTTACGTCGAGGCCGGATACGGGCCCGGCCTGGAACTTGGCCGCGGGAGCCTTTCCTTAGGCTCCATCGCCCTGCACGACGGTGGCGTTCCCCTGCGCCTGGCTGGCCTGGGTACGCGCAGGCTTGCCACGCTCGCCATCCAGAAGTCGGCGATCACCGAGGGCGCGATCGTGCTGGTTGACGAGATCGAGCACGGTCTGGAGCCTCACCGCGTGATGGGTGCCATCTCCCAGCTCCGGGGCGACCAGGCACGCGCAGCGGAGGAAAAACGTCCCATCGGTCAGGTGTTGATCACCACGCACTCCGAAGTCGCTTTGGGCGAGGCCGGCGCCGAGAGCCTGCGCGTGTGTCGCACAACGCGCCCAGCGCGTGTGACGACGATCATCAAGCCGGGCGCACCGGATCCCATCCGCGCCCTCATGCGCTTTGCGCCGCGCGCGCTGTTTTCGCGGCGCATCCTGGTGAGCGAAGGGAACACCGAGGTTGGTGTGATCAACGGTGTGCGCGAGTTCTGGCCCCCTCTGCACGGCGGCATCCCGATCGAACACCTCGGCGGCTTCATCGCAGACGGCAACGGATCGCAGGCGCCGCAGATCGCGCTGGGCCTGCACGGCCTCGGCTACGACATCGCGGTGTTTCGCGACTCCGACACGGACCTGAGTGCCGAAGACGCCGCCGCCCTCGGGGCTCAAGGAATCCCCGTCTTCGAGTACGGCTCGGGGCTCGATGTCGAGCACGCGATCATCTCGGTGGCAAGCGATGCGCAGATGCAGCGCTTGATCGAGCATCTGCGTGTCGAGCGTGGCGCCGGAAAGATCGATGACAACCTGCGCGCCGCCCTGGGGATGACCGCCGAGGAGCTGGCCCAACAGTTCAGCATGTGGGAGTTGAACTCAACGCTAGACGCCGCTGAGCTTCGCCGACGGATCGCCGACGAGTGCACCAGCCGCAAGTGGCTGAAGGACCAGCGGATCGCCCGCGGCGCCGGCCCCATCGCCTGGCAGGTGGCCGCGGAGAGCCCCGGTTCGCCATTGGCGCAGACCTTCGCGGCCGCCCGCGCCTGGCTCTATGCCTGAGGCCCAGGATCTACTGGGGGTCGAACGCGGCGCAATCGTCGCGCCAGCCGGCCACGGGAAGACCGAGCTGATCGCCAAGGTAGCGGCACTGGGGAAGCGCACGCTCGTCCTCACGCACACAAACGCAGGCATCCAGGCCATCCGTGCCAGGCTCAAGCGCATGCGCATTTCGCGGTCGGCCGTCGTCGTCGACACCATCGCCGGCTGGTGCCTGCGCTACGCGCATGCGTTCCCCGGTATCGCCCAGCCGCCCCTAGACATGCCGGTCGGTGCGCAGTGGGATGAAGTTCATGGTGGCGTGAAGTCGGCGTTGAGCGTCCCGGCCATCCGTCGCGTCGTGGAAGCTTCCTACGACCGCATCCTCATCGACGAATACCAGGACTGCAACGGCCACCAGCACGAGCTCGCCATCGCGCTGTCCGCGATCGCACCGACGATGATCTTCGGTGATCCGATGCAGGGCATCTTCGAGTTCGCCGGCGCTACGCTGAGCTGGGAGCGTGAGATTCATGCCACGTTCCCACTGGTGGCCGAGTTGGAAGTGCCCTACCGCTGGCGCGACAAGAATCCCGCGCTGGGCGACTGGATCGCCGACGCGCGCAACAGGCTGATCCGCGGTGACCGCGTGGAGTTTGCCGGCGGCCCCGTGGCCTACCGCCACGCCGACGATGCTTTCGATATGGAGGTGCTCTTCCAGAGCATCGAGGGCAAGGAAGGGACCGTCGCTGCCATCCATTGCAACAAGGGGATCTGCTACCGCCTGGCTGCGGCCGCACGCGGCGGCTATCAGGCCATCGAGGAGATGGCGGCCAAGACGATGACGGAGTTCGCCGCGCGCTGGGACGCCTCCCCTACGCAGCCAGTCCGTCGCGATACCTTGCGGTGGCTGTTTGGCGAGTCCTTCAGCATGCGCAAACTCGGCGAAGAGGAATCACCCTCGGCTGAAGAAACTTCGCTGCTCGAAGCCATCAAAGTTCCCATGGCTGCGCTGGCCGTTGACGGGCCCAGGGCTGCGCTTGAGATTCTGATGTTGACCCGGAAGCTGCCCCGAGCCCGGCTGCACCGGCAGGAGCTGGTTCGCGACGTGGAGCGCGCCATCTCCGAACTTGCGGCAGGACGCTGCGCCACCATGCTCGAAGCCGCCAAGCGGATCCGTGATCGAGCTGGTGTCGTCGGCCGGCGCATGCCGAAGCGGGCCGTCTCGACGCCGCTCTTGCTGAAGGGCCTGGAGTTCGACCATGTGGTCGTGCCCGATGCTGCGCACTTCGCATATGAGCGCCAGGCCCAAGCCAAGCTGTTCTACGTGGCGATCTCCCGACCCACGCAGTCGCTGACGATCACTGGCTCGCAAGGCTACCTACAGCTTCCGCCGCCAGCACTTTGAGGGCGCGGCTGCCTGTCCAGCGTCGATGAAGGTCGTTACGGCAGAACCCGCATTGCATCCGCCCAAACTGACAGCTGTCATCGAGAGTCTTCCGCTTCAGCGCCTGCTTTCAGTTTTCCAGGTTCGGTCGTGTTTGCCCTGGGTGTCCCAGCGCTCGGGCAATGCAATTGATCGCAGAGTTCGCGCGATGCCGGATTGCCCCGCGCTGCTGACCTCGATAGCCCGCGACCAGACCGCGCCTTTCGCCGTTCGCGCCCCCGCCTTTCGCGCCAGTATGGCTGCAGCACTCGCCTGCATCCGCCATGCAGTTCGCCGTCTCGCCTGCAGCGTTCCCTGCCACCGACCCGGGCTTTGCCGCCCTGCCTGTCTCTGACCTGCTCGCATCGGCCGACGACCTCGTCAGCCGCATCCGCCTCTGCTTCGGCCTGTCCCGCGACGCCTTCGACGCGGAGGTGCAACCGCTGCTGCAGCGCTATGCCAGCTACGTCCACCTGCTACCCGCCACCGCCGACAACTACTTCAGCTCACCTGCTGGCCTGCTGAACCTCGGGCTGGAGGTGGCGTTCTATAGCCTACAAGGCACCGACGCGCACATCTTCTCCGGACGGTCGACGATCTCGGCGCGCCGCCAGCTTGAACCGCGCTGGCGCCTGGCCACCTTCATCGGTGGCCTGTGCTGCGAACTGCACCGGGTGCTCAGCCACCTGATCGTGACCGACGAGGCGGGTGGCGAGTGGCCGCAGTTCCTAGTCCCCCTGGGCGACTGGCTGGCATCGCGCGGTGCCACTCGCTACTTCGTTCGCTGGCGGCCGAACGCCACCGAGTCGCGCGGCCTGGGCGTTTTCGCGCTTCCCTTGGTCGTCCCTGGAGCCACGCTCCAGTACCTGGCGCAGGACAACAGCGTCATCGTCCCGCACCTCCTGTCCAGCATCAGCGGGCAGCCGGTCTACCGTGACCATAACGTCCTCGACGCGCTCGTACGTCGTTCGCTTGCGCTGGTGATCGACCGGAATCTGCAGGCCAACGCTGATCGCTACGGCGTGCCGCAGTTCGGCTCGCACCTCGAGCGCTACCTGGTCGACGCGATGCGCCGGCTGGCGTCCGGCAGTCCCAGCTGGTTTCCGAATCGGGAGAAGTCCCGGGCCTGGCTGGGGCCTGACGGGCTGTTCCTGCTGTGGCCGCAGGCGGCCCACGATGTTCAGGCGCTGCTGGAGGCCGATCAGTTGGCCGGTATCCCCAAGGCGCCTGAGACGATGCTCGACCTGCTGCTGGAGGCCGGAGTCTTCGCGCGGCAGCCGGACGGCGCCTCGACCTGGTTCGTCCTGCCGCCGGAGTTGAAAACCGCTGCGGAGGCGGTGAAGCTGGCATCGCCGGCGATCCTGCTGCATGGCGTCGCGCCGCCGGCCGAGCCACTGGCCATCTCGTTGGTCTGCCCACCTGGCGCCACGCGGACCCCCCGGAAGGCGCCAACGACTGCACCAGCGCCAGCCCCCGCACCGCCGCCCGGCACCCAGTTCTCATTGCTCGACGCCACCGAGGTGGCCACATCACCGGCAGCTCGCACATCCCCGCCGCCGCCGGTGTCACAGACCCTGGCACCGCCCCCTGCTGTCGTTGCCGACTTGGCAGTCCCGTCGCCGCCCCCTCCACCCTCCCCGCCGCCGGCCGCGGCGCCGACATTCAAGCTGAACGCGCCCATGCGCATGAACCCGGCCGTGCGCGATGCGCTGGCCGCCATCGTCAGCACCCTCAACGGGCCCGGCAGCGCAGCGGCCGCCGCACCCATCGCGACCGGCTTGTTCGTGCCGCTGGCTGAACTGGATCGGCGTGGCGTGCAGCCCGCGCTGGCGGGTCGGGCGCTGGCCGATGTCGGCCTGCTGGTTCATGCCAGGCGGGATGGCCCGGCCACCACCACGGCCGACTTCCGCGGCGAGCCGACCATCGGGCTGGTCGTTGCCCCAGCCTGCATCGATGGTTACGACCCTGCCGCCTTCGAGCCGGCTGCGCACGAGGAGCCCTGACATGCTGATGCGCCGCTACGAGATGCCCTGGCGGCGCGCCTACGAGGTGTACGCCGCCGCCGTGTGGGCATCCGCCCTGCTGTTCTTCGCAGTCACCGGCGGACTGGGCCTCCTCCCGCGACAGCTCGCACTCCCGCTCGCCGCATTCTGCTTGGCGATGGGCGTCCTGCGGCTGGCGCAGGGCGTTCACACCCTGGTGCTGCGCGCCTCGCTCTCCGGCCGCGGCATCCAGGTGCTGAGCACACGGGCCGTCGCCCGCTGGACGGAGAAGCCTGACGCGGTGTTCCTGGGCTTCGGCTTCGAGTGGCGGCCCGTCCACTCGCAGCGTCTCTACGAACTGGCCAAGGTCGACTACCGGGAGTTCACCGTATCGCCCCGCCTGCTGCAGGTGCTGGGCTACGACGCACGACCGCAACCCGATGCCGAGATCGGACTTCCCTACATCCATGGCGTCGAACCGCGCGAGGTGCCACTGCACCGGCCGCTGCAGAACTTCGAAGGCGGCACCTTGCTGGTGGGCACCACCCAGTCCGGCAAGGGCGTGGCCCTGGCCAACCTGGTGACGCAGGCCGTGCGTCGCGGCGACGTGGTCATCGTCATCGACCCCAAGAACAGCCGCCGCCTGAAGCGGGTCACGCAGCGCGCCTGCGAGGACTGGCGCGAGCCCGACACCTTCCTCGAGTTCCACCCCGCCTTTCCTGAAGCCGGCGTGCGCCTGGACTTCACCTTCAACTGGCAGAAGCCCACCGAGATCGCCTCGCGGATCCAGTCGATCATGCCGCCGGACACGGCCGGCGCCTTCTCCGCCTTCGGCTGGGACGCCGTGAACGTGGTCGTGCAGGGGCTGGTGGAACTGGAGGAGCGGCCGAACCTGGTCAAGCTCACCAAGTACATCGAGGGCGGTATCGAGCCCGTGCTGGAAGCGACGCTGCGCCGCTTCTACGAGCGGCTGCTCGGCGCCGGCTGGCGCGACCAGCCGGAGATGAAGAAGCTGCTGCACGACGCGCACCGCGGCAACATGAAGCCCCCGTCGGAGGCGGCCAGTGCGGACCTGCTGGCCCTGGTCGCCTTCTACGAACATCACGTTCCACAGTCGCAGCGCAACAAGGTGCTCGACGCGCAGGTGCGCACCTTCCGCCACAACCGCGAGCACTACCAGAAGATCACGGCCAACCTGCTACCGGTGCTCTCGATGCTGACCTCGGGCGACCTCGGCCGGAGCCTGTCGCCCGACCCCTTCGACGCTGGTGATGCGCGGCCGATCATGAACTTCGAGAAGATCGAGCGCGCCGGCCATGTGCTGTACATGTGCCTGGATTCCCTGCCCGACCCGTCGGTGGCCACCGCCATCGGCGCACTGGCCCTGGCCGACCTGGCCGCTCGTGCGGGCATGCGCTACAACCTGGGCGGCTACCGGCGCATCTCGCTGTTCGTGGACGAGGTGTCGAACGTCATCAACCAGCCGCTGATCGAGATCCTGAACAAGGGCGCCGAGGGTGGCATCTTCACCACCTGCGCGATGCAGACGCTGGCCGACCTGGCCAAGCGGCTGGGCAGCGAAGACGCGGCGCGCATGGCGCTGGGCAACCTGAACAACCTGATCGCGCTGCGCTCCAAGGACCGGCCGACGCAGGACTTCGTGGTCGAGACCTTCGGCAAGACCGCAATCCACTCGGTGCGCGTGGGCCTGAGCAGCGGTGCCGACGCCCACCTGGGCGACTTCTCGTCGAGCTACTCGACGCAGCTCACCGAGAGCTTCGAGGAGATGGTGCCGGCCGACGTGCTGGGCAAGCTGCCAAACCTTCAGTACTTCGCCTCGGTGTCGGGCGGGCGGATCATCAAGGGGCGGTTCCCGATCCTCGACCCGGATGCGGATGAGCCCAGGGCAACACGTGCGGCACCGCCCAAGCCGAACCGGACTCCAGCTGCAATAGCGGGACATCCGTCGTGATCCGCATCGTCAGCATCGCCGCCCTGCTCTGCCTACTGGTGCTGGTGCTCTACCTGCCATCGGCGCATCCACCAGAGCGGTTCCTGGCGCAGATTCGCAGTGAGCACCAGGCGATCGAAGAGATTTGGGGCGAGACGCCCGCGCTGCGGATCCTCGACCGAGCGCTGGGCCTCCAGGGTGCGGCACGGGAGGCAACGCCCATTCCCCCGAACGCCGGCGCATCGGCGGCGAGCGGCGTGGACGGCGCCATGGCGCGGGAGATGGCTTCCGTCAACCAGCGGCTGTTCGGGAACAGCTACTTCCGTGCGATCGACGCGCTCGTGCTGCTGGCCGCCTTCAGGCTGTCGGCGATGCTGGAGTGGCTGCCTTGGATGGCAGCCTTCCTTGCCGCAGCGGTCGCGGACGGCGCGATCAGCAGAGTGATCAAGTCCAAGGAGTTTCTTCACCACGATCCGGAGCGCTTCGCGCTTTACGCATCCGTGTCGATCCTGCTGGCCTGCGCCGCCGTCGTTGCGTTGGTGCTGCCGGTCGGGGTGCATCCGCTGGTCAGCCCCAGCGTCGTGGTAACCCTCGCCGTCCTTTGGGGACGCAGCGTTGCGCATTTTCACAAGCGCTGACCGGCGCAGCGCCCGGTCCGTGGCCCTTCGCCAGATGGCTTGATGAGGCTACGCTGTGGGCCAGTCTTCCGGAACCAGCTTGACACCGTCACGCCACCGCTCGCGAAGCGATTGCTGGAAGCGAGTGTCATCGCTGAAGTCGGGATGGTCCGTGACGATGACCTGCAGCTTGCCTCCTAGACTCTCGACGACGTCGAAGATCAACCCGTACAAGCGCTTCACTGCCTTGCGATCTGCGTCGATCTTGTCTTGCGTGACCCCCTCGCCTGGCGCGGCATCCGGCGAAAAATGCGCCTGTGAAGGTTGGTCCAGGAGCAGAAAGGCTGGGACAGGTCGCGCGCGATCGGCAAACCACGTATGAAGTGCCAGGTGCGCGACGATGTGATAGCCGACATGGTTCTCGCCACTGCCAATCTCGGGCATCGGTACCGGTCGCGCGGGCGTGTCCGCAACCACGGTCAATGCCCTAGGATCGAGCCGCAGTGGGCTGTCGGAGTACTCCAGTTCAATCTTCCTCGCGTACTCCGATAGATGCCGATTGACGTTGGATAGACACGACTCCAACCGCTGTTGAATGACGTCGGCGCTCACCGCACCTTCCAGCTCGCTCTCGCGAGTCTTCAGTTCTCGAAGTCGTGCCTGCTGTTCGCTCAGGTCGGCTACCTGGGGAAGGTTCTCAACGTACAAGCTGATCCGGCCCAGCACCATTGCTCGGCGAGACTCTATGTCGGCAGCCAGCTGCAAGCGCTCGTTCGACCGCTTGAGCGCGGTGAGCATGGCCCGGTTCTCTTCGAGCTGGCGGCGCACATCAGAAAGCCTTGTTTCCACCTCCTGGATGGCAATCTGAATGTGCGGTGTGGCAGAGTCCATCGCACCTGCACGTTCACCCATGTACTCCTGTGCAGCACGCAAGTCGCCGATTGAGGGCACCGTGCCCTCTTCCGGCAGCTCTTGAAGGCATAAGGGGCACGAGTGTTGATGGACCTCCCGTTCAAAGACCGACACCGCGGCGAGTCGAGCATGGTGCTCATGGGCCTCTGTGGAGAAGCCTTTGGAATTGCCCTCGAACGTGCGCGCACGATCTACGGTCGATTGAAGAGCGCGCTGCTGGTTCAGCAGCTCGGCGCGCAGCTTGGTCATCCCGCCAAGTAGGGGTAGGCCCTGGCGCCCCGGGTGAACGCGGAGAGATAGGTTGCCGCCATCGACGCCGCGACCCCTGGCGAAGCCAGGTCTTGCACTTGCCCAACCATCACTGGCCCATCGCCACTCGCTTTCGATCCTTCAGCGGCGCCCTTGAGTGCGTCGAGGGCGCTGTCCTTCGACAGCGGCAGCGCCGCCACCAGTTCAGTGCCGGTTTCGCCTTGGATCAGCGCGTGAAGGTCCTGCTCAACCTCTTCGGGGAGGCGAAAGAGGTGAAAGCTGCCCACGTTGAGGTGCTCGTCATGCAGTCGGCGAGCCGCCTCGACCACGCCGTGGTACTGGGCAAGCCGTGCCGTCTTGACAAACACCGGCTCCAAGAACAACCGGCTGGAGGGCTCATAGAACGCGGTCGGCCACCAGGCATGCTGAGCACGCTCGCCGAGAAAGCCTGTGAGCAAGCGGAGGCGCAACAAACTGTTGAGGTGGTTGTTCTGCATCTTCTAAGAGTGGTTCAGGCCGCCGTTGCGGACTTGCCCATCGTCTTCTGGCCTGGCGCGCGGTAGCCGGGGGCGAGCACTGCGTTCTTCACGCCGTAGAGGGAGAGCGGATCGCGAAGCCAGAGCCTGTACTCATGACCTCGCATGCTGTGGTCGGGAGAGCAGTCCACGCTCCACTTGCGCAGCACATAGCCCGCGGTCGCTGCTCGCAGCTTCAGCCTCAGGGCGCCGCCCGACATGCCGTAGTCCATCTCGGTGACTTCAGGACGTGGCTGATCCGGGTGGGGGCAAATCTCGACCTCGACGATGCGGGTCCACTGGATGTCTTGATCCGCACCTTCGTGCTCTGCGATCGACTGTCCCATGAGAACGACCGGCCTCTTGATTCGGGTGATCACGAAGTCCCGGAACTCGCGCGTCTTGCGGTCGAACGCACGCACATGCCATCGCAGGCCGGTGTCGATCAATGCGAAAGGTGCGATCTCGCGTGTGGTGCGACCGCTGCTGATCGAGTGGTACTCGATGCGCAGGGGGCGGCACAGATGGATCGCGCGAGTCACCGACGCGAGGACATCCAGGTCTGGATGCGTAAGCCGCGAAGGAATCTCGCTCACGACTACGCACTTCAACGCTGACGGCTCTCCGTCGCCAAAGCCCTGTGTCAGCCACGCGAGAACGCGCTCTGGAGGGAAGTCGAAGACCGGCTCGAATCCGTCGCCGAGGACGTAGCACTTCGCCTTGGCGTCGTAGTCGATGTTGTGCGGGGCAAGGTCCTTGTACAGCGCCAGATCCCTTGTCGCGGCCGCCGACTGGATGTCGAACCGGTCAACGAGGTCTTGTCGTCGGATCTCCCCGAAAAAGCGGAGCCGCATCTCGATGAACGCCAAGCGGTCACGCTGCGCTTGACTGAGGGTGTGGAGCTGCTCGGCGGTCATACTGGGCGGCGGCTGGCTATTACTCTCTTGGGACTTCCTGCGGCAGTATAGGTGCTGGAAACTATGACCAACACGAACCTCTTCAAGACTGGTATCCATCGCATTATGATGACCATCTTCGTGCGCGGACCCTGCAGCACGGATTGATGGAGGGACCGATGGCGAACCGAGCACCAAGAATGGATCTGCGGCCAGGCGTTCAGGAACCCGTGGTGCTGCTGATCTCGCGGCGGGAGGTCGAGCAGGCCGACCTTCCCTCTGTCCTATCCCGGTTGAAGGTGTTCCTGGCGACCCGCGAGGACGCTTGGCGCTACCGCGGGCAGATGACGCTGGTGGTGGACGGCTACAACCACGACACGCGCGAGCTGGTCGATATCCCTGAGGTCCGAAGTCTGCTGCGCCGGCTGGAAGCTGAGTGGCCCTACTGGGCGTTCTTCTTCAACCAGGTCGACGACAGCATCAAGCTGCTGCTGTCCTGTGTCGCCGGGGCCCGCTACCTCGGCGGCGGTGCCGTCGAGATGGACGCCGATCTGGTCGCCGCCGCCATGGCCCGTGCGTTCGGCGGCATGAATGCCGTCTTCGAGCGCTTCAACTTCCCGGAGGACGAGCTCGAGCTGATGAGCCGAGGCTTCGTCGAGGTGCTGCAGCAGGCCGGGATGGGGTGACGGCCCCTGCCCCCGAGTCAGCAGGGGCGCAAGATCACCGTGTTCGAACCAATCAGCCGGTAGCGGTGCGTCCCCTCCACCAACACGCGCCCGAGTCGACGCGCCTTGCGCAGCCCGCAGGCGGCCTCCGCGCGCGTCACCTTCGTAGGTAGCGCCGCCCAGCCGTTGAAGGCATCCCAGTCGTCGGGGTGAGCCTGTTCGAACTGCGGCTTGCGGGCGTGGACGCGCTCCATGGCGGCCTCCAGGGCGGATAGATGGGTGCTCGTCATTCTGCGCGGGCTCTTGTGCGGTGCAAGACAGCGCCGATGCGGCACGGATAATCCGCGCATGAAGAACCTGCGCCCGGAGACCCTGGGCATCCTCCAGCGCATCGAGACACTCAGCGGCCGACCCGTCGAGTTCAAGCCCGACGCCACTTTGACGCTGCGCGCGACGCTGCAGCTTGCTCGCAACGGCGCGCCGGCCCATGTGCTGCGCTACCGCCCGGTGAACGAGCCGCTTGACTACTGGGTGGCGTACCAGGCGGGCTACCTGTTGCGCCTGCTGGAGCTGCCACCGTCCGAGCGTTTCGACTTTGCGGGCACCGGCTCCGCGCCCGCCAGGGTGGAGGAGCTGCTGACCGCCGGCCTGAAGCTCACCGAAGCCGAACAGTCGGCCGCACCGCGGTTCGCGGAAGCCGCAGCGCACTGGGCGATGATGAACCTGCGGTCGTTCGCCATCGGCATGCGCATCGACCAGTGGCTGGCTGACAAGCACCCCGAGCTTCACCTGCTGCAGCGCCAGGGCATGGACGCCCTGCAGCAGGAGAACCTGCAGTTGCTCTCCCAGCGCGTCGGCAAGCTCGCGATCCCGGTGCCCCTGCTGGGTCCGGTCGCGGCATACGCCCTGTTTGCCGGCAGGCTGCTGGGCAAGACCACCTACGCGATACCCTTTCGGGCGGCCGGTGCGCTGGACCTTGGCGCTGAACTGCTCTCCATCCTCGACAAGTGGCCGGCCGGTGCGGCGCACGACCGCGAACTGGTCGATGCCTGGGCCGCTGCCATCGGCATGACCGGGTGGTACACCTGGATCCCCTACAAGCCCTGACCCGCATGGCCGAGTTCAAGATTCCCATCAACCGCTTCGACACCAACCTGCTGCCGCCCGAGGCGCGGCAGGTCGGCACCGAGGCATTCAAGGCCGCCGTGGTGATGCACTTCGCGGCCGAGTACGCAGCGCAGGGCCAGACCGCCATGGTGACGGTGGCCGACGAAGAGATCACCGTGATGGCGTTCGCGGCGACCGCCTCGGCGCTCGACTTCGTGATGCCGATGCTCCGATCCGGCCGCATTGCCGAGGCCGTGCCCTACTTGGAAAGCCTCACCAAGTCGGCGCCGGCCGATGCCGCGGTGCTCTACAACCTGGGTATCGCCTACAGCGAGCTGGGGCAGTACGACGAGGCCATCATCCGCCTGAAGCGCGCGGTGCTGCTGGACCCCGGCCACGCCCATGCCTGGGTCGGCATCGGCAACGCTTACCACCGCATGCGCAAGCCCGAGCAGGCGCTTGAGGCCTTCGAGAAGGCGGTGCAGGCGGATCCGAACGACGGCTACACGCGTCGCAACCTGGGCGGCATCCTCATCGGGTTCAAGCGCATCGATGAGGCGGTGCAGCACCTGCGCCGCGCGCTCGACCTGATGCCGGACGATCCACAAGCCATCTTTGGCCTGGCCACGGCGCTCGAGCAACTGGGTACACGGGAGGCCGACGAGGAAGCCGATCAGCTCTACCGCCGATTCATCCAGGAGCACCCGAACTCGCCGATGGTGGAGCAGGCGGAGAAGGCGCGCACGGCGTTCGCCCACCGGCAGGTGAAGTCCAACTCCGTTGGCGGGTTCCGGCCCGACGTGATGATGTACATCGCGGGGGCGCTGGACACCTTCAAGAAGCAAGGCGCACAGAAGCGCCAGGCCATCGCGCTGGAAATCGCCATCCTCGGCCGGGGTGGCCTGGACATCAACGATCCGGACGAGAAGTACAGCCTGAAGGCACTGCCCGGCAAGTTCTCGGGCCTTCACTTGCTGGCCATCATGTACACCGCGTTCCGCCAGATCGACCCGACCATGGACACGGGCGTGGATTTCGCGGCCGAGTACAAGGCGGCGATGGAGATGCAGGCGAAGTAGCCCTGCGCCCGGCTCGGCGTCGAAACCCCCCTCGCAAACGCGCCATTCCGCGGCGCCGCGGCAGCGGCCGGCTCCTACCCTTTCGGTCACGCGCTCGACAGAGCACGGCCTTCAGATCCTGAAGCCACCGAACGAGGACCGCGCCATGTACTCTGCATTGCCCGCTGCCCGCTGCGACGTCGCCACCCAGGCTGGCCAATCCGGCTCCGGCGCCCACGACAGCGAACACCCGGAGACCATCGAGACCCGACTCTGGCTGGAGGAGCACGACTGGCTGTTCACGGTGTTGCGCAGCGAGGGCAACGTGTCGCCGACCTTCCGCTTCCCGGACCTCATCAGCGCCTGCGTGTCGCTGGTCTTCCTGCACGATGACGCGCCGGCGCGGATCTTCGACTTCCTGGGCACGCAGCTGGTGCTGCGCCCGCCGCTGACGCCCAGACGCCGCGAGTCGATGTGGCGCCCGCAGTACGAGCTGCTGCTGGCCGTGCAGCGCTCGCCGGCCAACCGCCACCCCAACCCGAAGTTCCAGCTCGACCAGCTGACCACCGCCTGCGTGGCCCTGTGCCGCCAGCACGAGGGCGCCGACACGCTGGTGCTGCGCCAGGCTCGGCTGAACATGGCCGACCGAGCCGCGCGCGGGCGTCCGTCCCGCCCCGGATGAGGCGAGAGGTGACGGCGCGGTGGTGCTGGGGCTTCGCCCCACACGCGCCGCAGGTCACCTCCCGGTAGACCCACCTCTTGATACCCGCTCAATACCCGCTCCACACCCGCTTCCGACCCTGACCGCTCCGCCGGTCCTCACCCGTCGCTCGACGCCCCGCACTCGGCCACGCCTGGCCGACATCAACGGCGTCGCCCTGTCCACCAAGACGTCACGGGTCGATCCATGCAGGTGCCGCTGTTGTTCCCCGCGCGAAGGTCGTTGACCAGGCCGATGCCAGGACCCTGGCTGCTGGCAGCGCTCGCCACCGGCTGGGCGCCGTTGCAGGCCCAGGCCTGCTGGGAGCAGGCGGCGCAGCGCTACGGGCTGTCGCCCCAACTGCTGGTCGCGGTGGCGCGTGTCGAGTCCAACCTCGACCCGCGCGCCGTGAACCGATCGCATCTGCAGCGCACGGGCTCCTACGACATCGGGCTCATGCAGATCAACAGCTCCCACCTTCCGACGCTGGCGCGGCATGGCATCGGCGAGGCGCAGCTCTACGACCCGTGCACGAACATCCACGTCGGCGCGTGGCTGCTGGCCGACGCGTTCGCTCGGCACGGTGCCTCCTGGAACGCGGTCGGCGCCTACAACGCCGCCTGCAGCCAGCTCAAGGGCGAGGCCTGCACGGCGGCGCGTGCCAGCTACGCCTGGAAGGTCTACCGCCGGCTGCCTTCCGCCGGCGGAGCGGCCACACGTCCCGTTGTGGCGACGTCGCAGCGGCCTGTGCAGGCGGCGCAACCGGCGCAACCGTCGCAATCGGCGCCCATCCTCCTGTCTGCGAGGGTGGCGCCATGACGCGACGTGCGCTTCGACTTCTGGCCGTGCCAGTGCTCGCGGTGACGGCCGTTGGCGCCGCGTCGTCGTGTAGCACACCCCGAACTGGCGCCCTCCCTTCGCGGCCAGAGGCCGCTCAACCGCCCGCCACTTTGGCTCGCCCCGCAGCTGGGCTGTCGATCGCCCAGCTGGACCACGGCCGCCAGGCTCGGTTCGCCACGTGCGCGCCGCCCGCCTGCCCCGTCGTCACGCCGAAGACGCTGGTCGTCGATCCGCCGCGTGCAGCAGCGGCTGAAGCGCGAGCTGACTCCACCCCGGGCTCGGATGCGGTCATTGCACAGTCGCTGAGCCCCGGCGAGACCGTGGTGATCGCCGGACCGCACGAATCGCTGCCCCCTGCGCAGCGAACCGCGACCGCGCCCGAGGACGCGGGCGAACCGCTGGTGTCCGAGGTCGTCGTGAGCTTTCCGTTCGGCAGCGCGATGCTCACGGCCTCTGCTCGCGCCTCGATCGATGCCGCGGCCACGGGCGACGGCATCCAGCGCATCGACATCCGAGGCCGCACCGACAACGTCGGTCCTGCGGCTGCCAACGAGCTCCTCGCGCGCCAGCGCGCTTCAGCAGTCGCGCAGTACCTGCGGGCGCGCCACCCGCACCTGGCTGGCGCGGAGGTGAAGCTCGGTGGACGCGGCGTCTGCTGCTACGCCACCGAGAACGACACCCCGGAAGGCCGTGCGCGCAACCGGCGGGTCGAGATCGCCTTCCGGCGTGCTTCCTCCGACCTGTAGTGCGCCTGCAGTCGCCCGACCCTCATCTGCACACCCGGCCCTGCCCGCACTGGCCCGAACCCAGCCACCGACCCGCTGATCACCCGCACCCGACCCGACCGCCACCGCCATCCACCTTCGTCTCCCAGCCCTGAACCCTCGGAGGACTCCCATGAACACCGCTCTCGCCTCTGTGCATCCCGCCCGTGCCACGGGCTCCCTCGCAACCGACGGCGCCGACGACCCCGGTACGGCCCACCTCGCCGGCAGCCGCCGCTCGAAGCGCCTGCTGTCGCCGGTCTCGCTCTTCGTGCTGATTGCGCTCGGCCTGTGCGTCGCCTTTCCCGGCTACGCCCTCGACCTGGTCGCCTTCACCGGCATCACCGGCCCGCTCACCTCGGCGCTGACGCAGATCGCGAGCCTGGGGCCGGGCATCAAGGCCCTGGTCGGCTTCGTCGGCTTCGTGGTCGCGCTCATCTCGCTGGCCGCGCTGCGCAACTTCGGCCCGGTGCTGTTCTATGTCGGGCTGGCCATCTTTGCCGCGGTCGGCCTCGTGATCGCGGGCGCGATCATGGGTGCGGTGATCTGACGCGCGCGCAGCCGACGAGCAGGAGGCCCGCATGCACGCCGACACCTACATCCCGCGCCGCCTGGACGACCAGTGGAAGATCGGCTTCTGGGACGTCGACGTCGCCGCGCCCCTGCTCTTCGGGCTGTTCATGGGCTACATGTCCGGCTCGAAGTTCTCCTTCGCGCTGTGCCTGGCCGCCGGCTTCCTCACCTCGCGCGCCATCGCCCGCATCAAGGCCGACAAGCACCCGGCCTTCGCGGTGCACTGGCTGTACTGGCACCTGCCCACCAGCCCGCTGACGGCGATGCGCGCCACGCCGCCGTCGCACATCCGGCGCATGGTCGGCTGACTCGAAGGCCAAGAGATGAAGCCCCAAGCTCACTTCGTTCGCGCCCCCCGAGGGGCTGCTCAGTCCCTTCGGACGGCCGGGCGGGACTGACATGGACTTCGAACGCCTGAACGGGGACATCAAGGAGATGCGCCGCCGCAACCGCGGCCTGGCGCTCACCGTGGGCCTGCTGGCAGCCGCCCATGTGCTGGCCCTGGTGGTGATCCTCAACCTGCTGGGCACGGTGCGCACCGTCGTCGTGCCGCCGTCCATCAACAAGTCCTTCTGGGTCTCGCGCGACAAGGCCAGCGGCGAGTACCTCGAGCAGATGGGCGCCTTCATCGCCTGGCTGGTGCTGGACGTGACGCCGGCCTCCATCGACTGGAAGAAGGACATCCTGCTCGGCTATGTCGAGCCCGACCAGCACGGCGAGCTCAAGACCCGCCAGGAGCTGGAGGCGGCGCGGCTGAAGCGCATCAACGCCAGCACCTTCTTCATGCCGCAGCAGCTGGTGCCCAGCGAGGACACACAGACCGTCGTCGTCCGCGGCCGGCTGCGCACGCTGGTCAACGGCCTGGAAACGGCCAACGACGCCAAGGCCTACGAGGTGGGCTTCGCGTACAGCGGCGGCCGGATGCACCTGAAGACCTTCAAGGAGGTGACCCATGCCGCGCCGTGACTCCCGGCCGCTGCGCCGTCGCCACGCTGCCCCGGCAGCGGTGGTGTTCACGGCGCGCGGTTGCCTGACAGCCCGCTGTTTCCGCTCGGTCGCCGCATGGGCGACCCTGACAGGCCTGCTCGCAGCCGCAGCGCCGGCAACCGCGCTGCAGGTGCTCGATGCCCGCGACGGCGTAGCCGTCGAGGCCGTGCTGTCGATCAAGGAGCCCACGCGCATCCGCATCGACGGCGCCGCGATCACGGACGTGTTCGGCAACATCCATTCCAGCAACTGCGGCTCCGCCGCGCCGTCCTCCAGCAGCAACGGGGCACCGCCCACTGCCGCGTTGCCGGCCGTGAACCCGGCGGGGGAAATCGTCCTCGAGTGCGACCGCGACAAGGGCGAGATCTACATCCGCCCGGTCGGCGACTCGCCCAAGCCGGTCAACCTGTTCATCTCGTCGGCGCACGCCACCTACACGCTGGTGCTGCGCAAGGCGGACACGCCGGCCGACACCATCGTCATCCGCGACCCCGGCCAGCGGGCGCTGCAGGCGATTCAGTCACCGACCCGCGCCTCGGGCTCGCAGACACCGCTGGGCACCGCCCCCAACCACATCCGGGGGCTGAAGACGCTGCTCCTGGCGATGGCGTCCGACCGCGTGCCGCCCGACATCCGCGTGGACGAGCTCAACCAGCCCATCCAGCTCTGGGCGGAAGCCAGGTTCTCGCTGATGCGGCGCTACGAGGGCCGGGGTCTGGTGGGCGAGAAGTACCTGCTGCAGAACGTGAGCCAGGCCGTGATGGTGCTGGCGGAGCAGGAGTTCGACCGACCCGACAGCCCCTCGGGTGGACAGGTGCTGGCCGTGGCTGTCGAGCACCACAACCTGCGCCCGGGCGAGACCACCAACGTCTTCGTCATTCGCCGCGGAGGCCAGTGATGGTGTCGCCCTTGCCTCCCTCCGCAGCCGCCATTCGTCAGTCGGCCACCCGCCTCGGCGCGCAACTCGCCGAGCGGATGACGCCACGCCAGCGCCAGTTCGCGCTGCTGGGCGTGATCGTGGCCGCCGGCGTGGGCCTGCTCTGGCTCATCTTCGCGTCCACGGACACCGGGTCGTCGTCAGGTTCTCGCAAGCCCGCCGCCGGCGCGCCGGGGCCGGTCACCAACATCGGCGTCATGCCGCCAGGCCAGCAGGTCAACCCGGTGGACCAGTGGGTCGGCACCGCAGGCAGCAAGCTTGCTCAATACGAGAGCGAGCGCGAGGAGCAGACCCGGCTCAACCGCGACCGCCAGGCCTTCGAGGCCCGCACGATGCAGCGATTCGCGGAACTGGAACAGCGCCTGACCTCGGCGACGCAGGCGGCCCAGGGCGCCGCCGCTCCGGCGCCCGCTGCAGCCCCGGTTCCGCCCGTGCCTGCACCGCTCCCACCCGCCTTGCCGTCGGTCTCGGCCGGCACGACGCCGACCGGGCTGCCGCCGGCGGCCAGCCTGCCGCTCCCTTCGACCTACGGCCCGGGCGCGGCCGGCCGACAGTTGCCGGCGGGCATGCCGGGGCTGCCGACTGCCGACCCCGCACCGGCGGCGCCGGTGGCACCTGCAATCAGCCGCGTCACGCTGGTGGATCGCAGCATGCAAGGCGTCCCCGGCACGAGCGGCAGCACTTCGGAGCGCGCCGGCTCACCGGCGGCCGAGCCTCGGACGGTGTCGACCTGGCTGCCCGTGAGCTTCACGCGCGGCACGCTGCTCGGCGGGCTGGACGCACCCACCGGCGGGCAGGCGCAATCCAACCCCCACCCGGTGCTGATCCGCCTCTCGGACAACGCGGTGCTGCCCAACCGCTTCCGTGGCGAGTACCGCGAGTGCTTCGTCATCGCGGCTGGCTACGGCGACATCAGCTCCGAGCGGGCCTACCTCCGCACCGAGAACCTGTCGTGCGTGCGCACCGACGGCGCGACCCTGGAAGTGAAGATCCAGGGCAGCGTTTACGGCGAGGACGGCAAGGTCGGCATGCGCGGCCGGCTGGTCACCAAGCAGGGCCAGATGCTGGCCAACGCCCTGCTGGCCGGCGTGGTCAGCGGCATCGGCCAGGGCCTGGCCACCTCGTCCACCAATGTCAGCACCTCGCCGCTGGGGACGATCACCAGCGCCTCGGGTGCCGACGCCTACCGGGCCGGGCTGGGCACGGGTGTCGGCCGCGCCCTCGACCGGCTCGCCCAGTACTACATCAAGCTGGCCGAGAACACCTTCCCCGTGATCGAGGTTGACGCGGGCCGCGAGATCGATGTCGTCATCACCAAGGGCGTCCGCATCGACGTGCCGATGAGCGCCGCTGCCGCCGCGCCCCTTGCAGTTCGCCCGAGCAACCCGGAGGTCCCCGACGATGCCAACGACTGACAAGCCCTCGCCAGGCTTCGCCTTTACCTCCCGCGCCCCGCGTGCTCCCGGCCGGCATCTCCGGCCCGCGGCCTGGTTCATGGCCGGTCTGGTGGCCCTTGCCGCAGGCCACGCCGGCGCCGCCGCCGCAGATGAGGCGCGGCTGCTGGCCGCTCTGCGCAAGGCGCACCCCGGCACCCAGTTCACGCAGGTGCAGCGCTCGCCCGTGGCCGGCCTGTACGAGGTCTGGATGAACAGCAACGTGGCCTACGTGTCGCCGCGGAATCCTCGCTACTTCATCTTCGGCCGGGTCTTCGACACCCAGACCATGCAGGACCTCACCGGTCCCAGACTGGCTCGCGCGGCCACCATCACTGCGCAGGCCGGCCAGGCGCCCGGCGCGGGCGTTCCCTCGGCGCAGGCCGACAGGATGCCGGCTCCCGACTCCCTCATTGCCTTCGACCAGCTGCCGCTGGCGGACGCGATCAAGACCGTGCGCGGCAGCGGCGGCAACGAGCACCGTCGCATCGCCGTCTTCAGCGACCCGGGTTGCTCGTTCTGCCGCCGGCTCGAGCCCGAACTCGCCGGCCTGGACGACGTGACGATCTACACCTTCCTCGTGCCCTTCCAGGGCCGCGCGCGCCCGGTCTCGATCTGGTGCGCGGCGGACCGCGAGAAGGCCTGGCACCAGTTCATGCTGCAGGGCGACACCTCGCTGCTCAGGCCAGCGGGCGACCCGGCAGCCCCGCGTGCCCCGGAGTGCGACAACCCGCTCGACCGCAACCTCGCGCTCGCGCAACGCCTCGCCGTCCAGGGCACGCCCACCCTGGTCTGGGCAGATGGCACTCGCACCGACGGCTACGTCGACCGGGCCGTGCTGCTCGCGCGCCTCCAGCAGGTGTCACAGGTGGCGGGGGGCAAGCCATGAAGCAGTCCGCCGTCGAGTTCCCCGCGGCTCCGACATCGCGGGCTGCCCCAGCCACCGGACTGGCCGCGGCGTCGGTGCTGCTGGCCTGGATGCTGAGCGGCTGCATGAGCATGAGTGGTCTCAGCGGCAGCTCCAGCTATGCCTGCAAGGCGCCGGACGGCGTGACCTGCGACTCCGTCTCCGGCACCTACGCCAATGCCGTGCAGAACAACCTGCCGAGTCAGCGGCGAACGGCCGGTGCCAGCCCAGGCACGCCGAAAGCTCCGCGCGCGACGGAGGGCATCACCGGCGCAGCCGCAGCGGGCGCTGCAGGCGCGGCAGCCTCCCGCATCGCCGTGTCGCCATCGGCGCCGCCCGCGCCCACGGCCATGCCGCTCCGGTCGTCGGCCCGCATCCTGCGGCTCTGGTTCAAGCCCTGGGAAGACGCCGATCGCGACCTCCACGACCAGGGCTACGTCTACGTCCGGGTCGACGACGGCCAGTGGCTCGTCGAGCACGCGCAGCGGCAGATCCGCGATGCCTACGCGCCGCTGCGGCCTCCGCCGCCCGCATCCGGACGTCCTGCAGGCGGCGCCACCGAGTCGCGCGACCTCAGGACATCGAACCAGTCCGGCCGGACAGATCAACCGAGTGGTTCGCTGTCCCTGCCCGGCCTGACACCTCCGGCGGGCCGGCCGCAGATGCCCGTCGATCCGCGTGGCAACGAACCCAACGACTGACCTGACATCTCTTCCGGCCATCCCTGCGAGGCACGCTCTATGCCCACTCCGTTCGCCCCGACCGCTTCGACCCGATCCGCCGCCTGTCCCGGCGGGAGCCGCCCCGGCCACGGCAGCCTGGGCTGGCTGGGCCTGGGCTCGCCTCCGGACACGCCGGCCGAGCAGTTCGCGTCCTGGCTGCCCTACTCGGCCTACCTCGCCGACGAGAAGCTCTTCGTCAACCGCGACAGCCTGGGCTTCATGCTCGAGCTGATGCCGCAGTCGGGTGCCGACGACCGCATGGCCGAGGTGCTGATCTCGCTGTACTCGACCTGCCCGCCAGCCACCGGGATCCAGTTCCACCTGTTTGCCTCGCCGCACATCCGCGAGCAGCTGCGGCGCTACGCCAACCTGCGCGTCGAGGATGCCGACCAGGCCGACAAGGCCAAGCACTGGGGTCGCCCGGCGCGCAACGACAACCTGTTCCACCGCCTTGCTCGGCAGCGCGTGGGGCACCTGCTGCACGGTGCGCAGCAGTCGCTGACCACCGGCTTCCACTACACGATCCGCGACTTCCGGCTGATGATGAGCGTGTCGGTGCCCGGCGGCGTGGAACAGGCCGGCGACCTGACACGGCGCGACGAACTGGTCGCGCTGCGCGAGTCCATGGCGTCCACGCTGCGCTCGGCGTCGCTGCCCAGCCGTGTCTGCGACGCCGCGGACCTGATCAACTGGTGTGCGCTGTTCACCAACCCGGACCGGGTTTCCCAGACCGACGCCCCCAACCTTCACTACGACGACGGCCGCGAGATCCGCGATCAGATCGTCGACTTCGACACCATCCAGGACCCCCACCCGGCCGGCCTGACCCTCTGGAAGGAGGGTCACGAGGGATCGCTGGAAGCACGCTTCTACTCGATCAAGTCCTTCCCCGAGCGCTTCGCGCTGTGGCAGATGGGCTCGCTGATCGGCGACCTGATGCAGCCGGCGCTGCAGTACAGCGCGCCCTTCCTGCTGACCATGGGCGTGCACGTGCTCGACCCCAACGTCATGAAGTCCGTGGTCACGGCCAACCACGTGCGCGCGACCCAGAACGCACGCAGCAAGATGGCCGAGGTGATGCCCGACGTGGGCAAGAAGCTGCAGGACTGGACCGCGGCGGCAAACGCCATCGACGTGGGCAGCAGCCTGGTGAGCCTGTACCACCAGCTGGCGATCTTCTCGCCGCCCGAGAAGGCCGTGTCCGCCCAGGAGACCGCCAACGCGATCTGGCGTGGACGGGGATTCCAGCTGAATGCCGATGTCTACATGCACCGGCAGGCGCTGCTGGCCAGCCTGCCGATGACGCTCTCGGAGGCCTTCCACAAGGACCTGGCCAAGATGCGCCGCGTCTCGCGCAAGACAATGGCCAATGCCATCCACCTGGCGCCGCTGATCGCCGAGTGGCGCGGCACCCGCACGCCGGCCCTGGTCTTCGGTGGCCGGCGCGGCCAGCTGATGACGCTGGACATCTTCGACAACGACCTGGGCAACTACAACTTCGCGATCATCGGCGCGCCCGGGTCCGGCAAGTCGGTGCTGATGAACGAGATGGCATGGTCCTATCGCGCCATCGACGCCAAGGTGTGGATGCTCGACCTCGGCCGATCCTTCGAGAAGCTGTGCCGCAAGGCCAAGGGCACGTACATCGAGTTCCGGCCCGACGTCGACATCTGCCTCAACCCCTTCACGCACATCGTCGACATCAACGAGGACATCGACATGCTGGTGCCG
>Ga0209717_1000643_pt1 | contig 41936 bp, 27 predicted proteins | sample AD_UKC048_MetaG_FD_184418 | JGI IMG/M metagenome (GOLD analysis project Ga0209717, IMG submission 184418) | Active sludge microbial communities of municipal wastewater-treating anaerobic digesters from USA - AD_UKC048_MetaG (SPAdes) (version 2) | ecosystem: Engineered > Bioreactor > Anaerobic >...
AAAAAAAGTATGCGAAAGTTATTACAAGTGCCGTAGGTACGGAATATTTTTTTTAATACTCAACAGGATTAAAGATATATCTTTCATCATATTCAACTTCAAAAGCATCTAAAAACTCTTTGTACTCTGCTAAAAAGGTCTTTTTTTTATGATGTTCTTCCTGACTTTCTATGTACTGAATTATTTGTGGTAATTGAGATTTACTGTATGAAAACGCTCCATATCCTTCCTGCCAGGAGAATCTGCCATTGATAAATTTTTTATCATTTATCCATTTTGATGAATTACCCTTGATATCCTGAAGCAAATCTGATAGAGATTGTGTAGGCCTCATGCCAAACAGAATATGAATATGGTCGGGCATGCCATTAATTACAAGCATTTTATGCCCGTTATTACGAATGATTCCTGTGATGTATTTGTAGAGTTCATTTTTCCAATGATTTTTGATTATACATTCGCGATTTTGTTCTGCAAATACTGCTTGAATGTGAATTTGCGTGTAAGTGTTTGCCATAATAATTGTTTTTATTGAAGATTTAATCAAATAGGTTGATTCGCACGGATTATATCGTAAAAATAAAATAGATCTTTCACAATCAAAAAATATCTTGGATGCATATAAAATATATTGTCCCTACGGGACAAAGGTGGTTTTTGGGATTCTCTTTCTACCGATATGTTGTCCCTAACGGGACGAGGGTTTTTTGGAGAGATTGATGGCAACTTCCAAAAGTTGCGGGTTAATTTGGCCTGGCCCGCACACGATCTGCCGGGTGCAAATCCCGACATGGAAAATCTGTAGCGTAATGTATGGATTAATTCTGCGCCTAAGAAATCACCTCTTTTTCTTAAAAAACTCCTCCATCAGCCTGGCTGCTTCATCCTGCATTAACCCGCCTTCTGCTTTAGTTTTCGGATGAAGTACGGTGGCATTTATCAGGGTATAACCCCGTTTGGGATCGCCGGCTGCATAAACCACCCTGCTGATCTGCGACCAAAACAAGGCTCCCGCGCACATCACACAAGGCTCAAGGGTCACATAAAGTGTACAGTCGGTCAGGTATTTGCTTCCGAGAAAGTTTGCAGCGGCGGTGATGGCCTGCATCTCGGCATGGGCTGTCACATCGTTCAGCCGTTCGGTAAGATTATGGGCACGGGCGATCACTTTGTTCTGACAAACCACTACCGCACCCACAGGAACTTCGTCTTCATCATAGGCTTTTACCGCCTCTTTCAAGGCTTCTTTCATAAAGGTTTCATCCGAAAAATACACCAGGTCCATAAAACAATTTTCACAAAAATAATCAAATACCCATCAATAGGATACGCTAATATGATTAATTTAGCCCTCAAAATCACAGTTTATGTTAAGAAGTCATACCTGCGGGGAATTAAAGATAGCAGATCAGGGAAAAAAAGTTGTTTTATCCGGCTGGGTGCAGCGTTCCAGGAACCTGGGCGGCCTCACTTTTGCGGACCTCCGCGACCGTTATGGAATTACACAGCTTGTTTTTAATATGGATGTCAATCCGGTTTTGTGTGAGAAAGCAAGAGAACTTGGCCGGGAGTATGTTGTTTCTGTGACAGGCGTTGTTACCGAGCGCAGCAATAAAAACCCCAAAATGCCAACCGGCGAAATAGAAATAATGGTGGATGAACTTGAAATTCTCAACACCTCGAAGATACCTCCCTTCACCATTGAAGACAACACCGACGGGGGCGATGAACTCAGGATGAAATACCGTTACATAGACCTTCGCCGTTCTGTAAACAAAGCCAACCTTGAATTGCGGCATAAACTGAGCGTGGAAACGCGAATTTACATGAATGCGCAGAATTTCATGGAAATAGAAACCCCTTACCTCATCAAATCCACCCCCGAAGGTGCACGGGATTTTGTGGTTCCTTCGAGGATGAATCCCGGTGAGTTTTATGCGTTGCCGCAGTCGCCGCAGACTTTCAAGCAACTGTTGATGGTAGCGGGTTTTGACCGTTATTTTCAGATTGTACGATGTTTCCGTGACGAAGACCTGCGAGCCGACCGTCAGCCCGAATTCACGCAGATTGATTGTGAAATGTCGTTTGTTACCCGCGAAGATATTTTACAAACCTTCGAGGGGCTGATCAAGCATCTGTTCAAAACTGTTAAAGGAATGGAATTCCCTGAGTTTCCGGTCATGTCGTACGATGATGCCATGCGATACTACGGTTCGGACAAGCCGGATATCCGTTTCGGGATGAAATTTGTTGAACTCAGCCACCTGGTCAGGGGAAAAGGCTTTAAAGTGTTCGACGATGCAGAAACTGTTGCCGGTATTTGTGTCCCGGGCTGTGGTGATTATTCACGCAAACAAATTGATGAACTGACGGAATTTGTAAAAATGCCTCAGATAGGTGCCAGCGGCCTGGTTTATGTTAAATGGAACACTGACAATACTTTGAGTTCTTCTGTGAGCAAATTTTTTACGGCTGACGATCTGAAAATATGGGCAGAGGTCTTTGGCGCCCAACCCGGCGACCTGATGCTGATACTGGCCGGAAAAGAAGAAAAAACATTAAAAGCGCTTTGCGAGCTTCGTCTTGAAATGGGCAACAGGCTCGGACTGCGTAATCCTGATGTGTATAAACCTTTGTGGGTGGTAGATTTTCCGATGCTGGAGTGGGACGAAGAAACCCAGCGGTTTTATGCCAAACATCATCCGTTTACCTCTCCCAAGCCCGAAGACATTCTGTTACTTGATTCTCATCCCGGTCGGGTTAAAGCCAATGCATACGACCTGGTGATCAATGGGGTTGAGATCGGTGGTGGCTCCATAAGAATTCATAACAAAGACCTTCAGCGAAAAGTCTTCAGCGTGCTGGGTTTCACAGAAGAAGATGCCTATAAGCAATTCGGGTTCCTGATGAATGCTTTTGAATTCGGTGCGCCGCCACACGGGGGTATTGCCTTTGGTTTCGACCGTTTGTGCGCTGTTTTCGGAGGATCTGATTCCATAAGGGACTACATCGCCTTCCCCAAAAACAATTCGGGCAGGGATGTAATGAGCGATTCGCCTTCAAGCATTTCTCCCGAACAATTAAAGGAACTGAACATCAGGCTGGGATAAAAAACAGGATGCATCATAAGTGCTTTGCACCTTTTTAGCTGCCAACCTGATTAATTCACATACTTGAGACCCTTTGTGCAAAGTCTGCCTGGCCGTCAGATAGGCTTGGTGATTTTTAGTGGTTGTTATTTTTAACACAAAGGCACACAAAGTACACCACAAAGTAGCACCAAGTAAGATAATTAGTGTCTGAATGTAAACTCCATTTTCTTTGTTACGCTTGCTCCAGAAATGCTCATCCGCCAGCTGGCGGATGAGGCGGGGATGAAGTCGGACATTATGGACAAACTCTGATTAGTTTGGCCAATCTATGGATCAATCTGGCTAAGCTCTGAATCTGTAGCTAATCACAAAAATAACGCACAGGTAAGCTAATGGGTGTAGCTCGAAAACGGATTTGTTAAAAATCACGATTTCAACAAGATAAGCCCTAAGGTGTCAAATTCAAAAGACAACTACGTTTTGTTCCTGCATATTTTTTAGTTGTTTCCTCTGACTTTTTCTTCTATCGTTTTGTCAATGAGGATTCTTCCGCAATATTCACAAACGATGATTTTTTTGTGAACTTTTATATCCAGTTGTCGCTGGGGAGGGATTTTATTGAAACAGCCGCCGCAGGCATCGCGCTCAACCACCACTACGGCCAATCCGTTACGGGCGTTTTTCTTAATGCGCTGGTAGGCCGTTAAAAGGCGTTCTTCGATACATTTATGATTTTCTTCCAGTCGGTTCAGCAGCTTCTTTTCTTCTTTTTCTGTTTCAGCAACAATTTCTTCCAATTCAACTTTTTTCTGCTTCAGGTCGTCTTTCCGGTCTTGTAGTACCTGTTTGGTTTCGTCAATAACCTTGTTTTTCAGTTCCAGTCCATAGGTTATTTCCTTGATCTTCTTTTCGCATAACTGAATTTCCAAGGTCTGAAATTCAATTTCCTTGGTAAGAGAGTCGTATTCTCGGTTGTTTCTGACATTCATTTGCTGCGATTCGTACTTTTTTATCTGAGCCTGATGTTCTTTAATCGCTGTTTTTTTCTCTTTTACTGCGTTTTCAAATTCTTTTATTTCAGTATTGAAGTTTTCAAGACGGGTTTCAAGTCCCTCAATCTCATCTTCAAGATCCTGAACTTCCAGTGGTAATTCTCCACGGATAATTCTAATCTTATTGATTTCTGTATCAACTAATTGCAATCCAAACAATGCCACCAGCTTTTTCTCAATGGTGCTGTCTCCTTTTTCCTCAGTACCAGACACAGAAGGCTGTTTTTCAGTCACTTCCTCTTGTCCGGATGGAGATGCTGTTTGCTTTTTCGATTTATCTTTCGGAAGTTCTTTTGACGGGACAGATTTTGGTAATACAGGTTTTGCAGCTTCTTTTCCTTTCGGTTCGGGTTTCAGCGCTTTATCCTTTGCTGATTCAGTTTTTTTATCAGCTGCTGTTTTTGTTTCCTTTACCAAAGGGGGTGTTTTTGCGCCAGTTGTTTTTGGTGTGGCGGCCGGCTTGGTCTTTACTGGTTTTTCGGGTTCAGGTTTTGATGTTGATTTAGCAGGTTCCATTTTATCAGCTTTTTTATCAGCAGGTTTTGCAGCACTTTTTACGGGTTTTGACTGAACGGCCTTACCTTTTGTAATTGACTTTGCCATAATTTATTTATTAATATTAAAAGTAATGTACGGGGTTTATATTTTGTTCTGAAAATAAAAATGCAAAAGTAGGAAATTTTTTTGTTATGATAGAGGCAATTAATTCGGCTGAAAAATATTCAGATTCAAAATGCCCGACATCGGCAAGCATTATTTTTTCGTTAAAGAAGTCGTGGTATTTAATGTCGGCGGTAACCAGAATGTCCGCCTTATTTTTCATGGCTGATTTTATCAGAAAGCTGCCCGAGCCTCCGCAGAGGGCTACTTTACGGATCAGCGGGCACAGGGGTTTATTGTAACGTATGCTCCCGGTTTTAAAGATGTCTTTCAGAAGGCGGATAAAATCCATAGCGTCTGTTTCGTTCAGAAGTTCGCCGATGATGCCGGAGCCAACTTTCTGATATAGATTATCCAATGGGTAAATATCATAAGCCACTTCTTCATAAGGATGTGCCTCCAGCATGGCCTGTATCACCTGACTACGGATATTATCAGGAAAGATAGTCTCGATCCTGATTTCCGGTTCAAAATGCAATTCGTTAAGTTCTCCGACAAAGGGACGTGCATTTTCATTGGCCCTGAAACTTCCCGCACCGCTGCCGTTAAAACTGCAGCAATCGTAATTGCCAATGTGACCTGCGCCGGCAGAAAAAATAGCCGTTCTCACTTTTTCAGCATGTTCTACAGGGCAGAAAACAACCAGCTTTTTCAGGACACTCCCGGCCGGTTCTAATATTTTTACATGCTGCAACCCTATTTTTCCTGCAATAAAGGTGTTCAGCCCGTTGAAATTATTGTCGAGGCTTGTATGTGCGCAATAGATGCAGACATCCGATTTCAGAGCCTTTTGCAGTATCCGTTCGGTGGCATTTGCGCCGGTAATTTTTTTTATGGCCTGAAATATCAGCGGGTGGTGCGAAATAATGAGGTTGCAGTTTTTTTCTATGGCTTCCTCCAGAACGCGTTCGCTGATGTCAAGCGTGATGAGTGCGCTGCTGAGTTCGTTGCCGGCATTACCAACCTGCAAACCGCAATTATCATATGATTCCTGAAAATCAACGGGAATTACCTGTTCAAAATGTTCAATGATTTGAGCGATTCTCATGTGCCGGGCATTTTATTCAACCGTCACTGATTTTGCCAGGTTCCGGGGCTGGTCGATATTACAACCACGCATAACGGCAATGTGGTAGGCGAGGAGTTGAAGCGGCACGGTAGCTAATAAGGGTGTTAATATTTCATCGCAGTCGGGAATTTCTATTACATAATCCGCGATGTTTTTCACGATCTCATCGCCTTCGGTAACTATGGCAATAATTTTTCCCTTCCGGGCTTTAACTTCCTCAATGTTTGAAATGATTTTCTCGTAAACACTCTGGTTGGTTGCCACCACCACCACAGGCATTTCCTCGTCGATAAGGGCAATGGGCCCGTGTTTCATTTCTGCGGCGGGGTAGCCTTCGGCATGGATGTACGAGATTTCCTTTAACTTCAGAGCTCCCTCAAGAGCCACAGGAAAGTTGTATCCCCTGCCCAGGTAAAGAAAGTTTCTAACATCTTTAAATATATCGGATATCTCGATGATCTTATCATTTACCAGTAAGGTTTTTTCAATTTTTTCGGGGATGTGTTCCAACTCATGGATCAGTTGCTGAAATCTGGTTTTTGGAATACAGCCCTTTCTGTTGCCGATCATCAGGGCCATCAGGGTAAGAATGGTAACCTGGGCTGTGAATGCTTTTGTTGATGCCACCCCGATTTCGGGGCCGGCATGGGTATATGAACCGGCATGGGTAACCCTCGGTATAGAAGACCCGACAACATTGCAAATCCCTATGATGGTGGCGCCTTTTGATTTTGCAAGTTCAATGGCAGCGAGGGTATCGGCAGTTTCTCCCGACTGGGATATGGCGATGACCACATCATTTTCATAAATGACCGGGTTCCGGTAGCGGAATTCGGAAGCATATTCAACTTCCACGGGTATCCGTGCCAGGTCTTCAAATAAATATTCTCCCACCAGGCTGGCATGCCATGACGTGCCGCAGGCTACAATAATGATCCTGTTGGCGCGGGTCATTTTTTCGATATAATCCAGTATGCCACCCAGAGAGACTATGCCTTCTTCAATATTCAGACGGCCCCTCATACAATCCCTGACCGATCGAGGCTGCTCGTAGATCTCTTTTAACATAAAATGGTCGAAACCGCCTTTCTCAATGGCATCCAGATTCATTTGCAACTTATGGAAATAAGGTGTTTTCTTGATGTCTTTTATCGTCTTGATCTGAAGTTTTTTATGTCGATGGATTATAGCCACTTCTTCGTCATCCAGGTACACAACTTTCTTGGTATATTCAATGATCGGTGTGGCATCCGAAGCGACAAAAGTTTCTTTATCACCAATACCTATTACGAGCGGGCTGCCTTTTTTTGCGGCTATCAGCATATCGGGATCTTCCCTGGATAGTATGACAATAGCATAGGCTCCGATCACTTGATTTAATGCAAGTTGTACAGCTTTTACCAGGTCCACATTCTCATGTGTGCGTATATCATCAATAAGATGTATCAGGACTTCGGTATCGGTATTGCTGGAAAATATGTATCCGCGGCTGATCAATTCTTTGCGCAGGGCTGCATAGTTTTCGATAATGCCGTTATGGATCAGCGCCAGATTATTTGAATTAGAGGCATGCGGATGTGCGTTGGCATCGGTGGGTTCGCCATGTGTTGCCCATCGTGTATGGGCTATTCCAATGGTGCCCGACAGGTCTTTGTCTTTGATCAGATGCTCAAGGTCAGAAACTTTCCCTTTATTTTTATAAAGTTGTATTTCACCATTTAAAATGGCTACTCCCGCACTGTCGTAACCCCTGTATTCCAGACGATACAGGCCTTTTATCAGTATAGGATAGGCTTGCTGGGGACCAACATAAGCAACAATTCCACACATATAATTAATCTATTATTGTATAAATGATTTCTAATCGTAAATTATCCTGGGATGTATTATTACCTTTAATCACGGCCCTGTTGGATTTAACGGCAGCCCCTGAAACCACAAGATACAGTCCATAATCCATAAAATCATCATCCAGCATGGCATCCTGTATGTGTTTTGCAACATTAAAACGGTATTCTTTTGCAGTGGACGAATAGCTCCCGCCGTAGTAAGCATCGCCATAAGCGTAATCGGCCAGAAAACTTAAGGTTCCGTCGCTGTTGATCTTCGACAAAATAAGTTTTTCGGGAGGGGCAAACTCCGTGATGGTGTTTTCATCAACTTTTACAACCAGTGTTGCTTTGTTTATGGCAATTCTTCCGTTGACCGTGTCTTTCAGAAAAGCGTTCAGACCCACGATGTCGTTGTATCCGATCCACAATTTTATTTTTGTACCGGCCATGGCCTGAACGTATAAGATACTGTCGCCGAGCAACGTGTCTCCTGATAGTTGCTGTTTGAACAAGGGATCGGCCGTGGAAAATCCCTTATGATCGAAGGTGTTAAAACGGGCTGTTTTGCTGTCAATGACAAAGTTATAAGCGGCCGTATCGTCATCGCTGTGATAGTAGAGGGTGAGTTTAGTAATGGAGGAGAGCATATTAAAATAAAGCATTACCCCGTCTGATGTTACAGACTTCACTGAGATGTTCAGGCCTTTGAAAAATTTCAAAAAACTTGCATTATCCGTAAGGTAGGAAGTGCCGGAGGCATCAATAAATTTTTGACCTAAGGTGTTTTTGAGCCTGACGCGTAAATGAGGAGGATATTTTATGCTTCCGACCTGGACGCTATCTTTGAAATTGGGCTTAAATGTTATTCCGGCATAATTATTCTTGTAAGTACCAAGGATATCATCGGAATAATACGTATTATCATAATAAAAATCATCGGATATTTCGAAGACATTCAGTGTCAACATGGAGGAGGTATCGCCGTAAAATCCCTGGTAAGCGAGTGACAGCACCACGGAATCGCACACCGGATTATCGCCAAAAGGCACAGAAGTCGTGGTCAGGTTAAACTGGGTGAAAACCCCGGCGTCGGTCAGTCCGAAAACAGGATCAAGATAGCTGCCAATCAGGTTATAGGTAGTTTCATCCGTTCTGACCGAATCTTCATAAACGGTATGAGCATAAACAGGTATATCAACCGTATTGATGCCCAGCATGTCCTGCGAAGGTTGGACATTTACACCTAATTCTTCGTTTTTATTGCATGAAGTTAAAAAACCAACGAATAAAAGTAAAAATAAGGTTAAGCGGGGGTGCGAGAGGATGTTTTTCAAAAAAATAAGATATTAAAGTTATTTTACAGCATTTTCATTAATCAACTCATCGACAATTTCATCGTAGAATAAGCTGTATGCATTGATATATCTATCCGGGGTCTGATAAGCCAGAAAAGGCTTATTAGATTTTTTTGCATATGTCATTACTTCAGCGTTTATTTTTTCCGCTCCCTGAATGATACCGTCACTGAAATCAATAGCCGCTTTCATCATCCCGACAAAATCTAAGCTCTTATATTGTTTGATGTCCTTATCGGTGATTCCGTCATATTTTAGTTTTTTGACGGACTCTTTGCTGAAACACTTTGTAAAATCATCATCGTAAAGGGAACAGATGATTTTGGTATCAGAAAATAAGGGGTTGTTCTTAAAGGCGGTTTTTATGTAAAACGGCACGAGGCTCGAAAACCATCCGTGGACATGAATAATATCGGGCGACCATCCTAGTTTTTTTACAGTCTCTATTACTCCTCTGGCATAGAAAATCGCTCTTTCATCATTATCGGCAAAGAACTCACCGCTTTTGTCTGTAAAAATTGATTTCCGCTGAAAATAGTCTTCGTTATCAATAAAATAAACCTGCAAGCGTGCCGACTGAATAGAAGCCACCTTTATAATCAGCGGATGGTCGGTATCGTCGATGATAAGGTTCATACCTGAAAGCCTGATCACTTCGTGAAGCTGGTTTCGTCTTTCATTAATACAACCAAACCGGGGCATAAAAGTTCTGATTTCCCTTCCTTTTTCCTGAATACCCTGCGGAAGGTCCCTGCAGATTTGTCCCATAGGGCTATCACACAGATATGGAACAATTTCCTGTGCCACAAATAACACCTTGTATTTTGACATAATTTAAGGTTTTCTGAATTGAATTTACAAAATTACGAAATTTTCCCCAATTTATTGTTTTTTATTTATGCTTTTTTAGTTTTCGGCTACATTATTATTTAATAAATTACGTAAAAATCAATACATATACCAAAAAAATAGAGTTTCACTCCTAACGATATCCTTCATCACTGAGCATTCATATAAAAGCCAATAAAAATCAGCGCAGCATTTTGTTTGTTAAGGTTTTAGCTATTTGTTTCCCAATCTTTTGCAGGGATTATAAAAAATAAATTTACCCCTTGATTTTCATAATATTTATATTTGCGGAACTATTTTATGAAAGTTTTTTCGTACATACTTGATATTAAGGAGTTTTTGCAATCAAGAAAAACGCTCGGGCATACCATAGGATTTGTACCGACCATGGGGGCGCTCCACGAGGGGCATATTTCACTAATTGAAAGAGCCCGGCATGAAAATGACCTTTGTGTCTGCAGTGTATTTGTCAATCCTATACAGTTCAACAATCCGGAGGATTTTAAGCGGTATCCCGTTGATAAGGAAAAAGATATGGCTATGCTTGCCGATGTCGGCTGCGATATTATTTTCATGCCCGATCATAACGAAATGTATCCGGAACCTGTTCTTGATGTATATGATTTTGGCGCCCTGGATCAGGTAATGGAAGGAAAATTCCGTCCTGGACATTTTAATGGGGTGGCCATTGTGGTAAAAAAACTTTTTGAGATCATAGAGCCGGACAATGCATATTTTGGAGAAAAAGATTATCAACAGCTTCAGATTATTTTATCATTGGTCAGAATGATGAATATGCCGGTCAATATCGTTCCTTGTCCGATCATCAGGGATCCCGACGGACTGGCGTTAAGTTCACGAAATGCACTGCTTTCGGAACACGAACGCAGTATTGCACCTGCCATAGCCGCCATACTCAATGAGTCGGCTTCATTAGCCGGAACGATGAGTGTCACCGCATTAAAGTCTTTTGTCCGGTCAAAAATCAGGGCGGTACCGGAGTTCAGACTGGATTATTTTGAAATCGCTGACGGGACGACGCTCCGTCCGGTAAAAGTCTGGGCAGCATCAGAAAATATCAGGGCATTCATTGCAGTTTATCTGGGTAAAGTCCGCCTGATCGATAACATAAAAATTTTTTTGTAACTTTGCAGCATCATGATGATAGAAGTTTTAAAATCAAAAATCCATCGGGTTAAAGTCACTCATTCAGAGTTGAATTATATCGGGAGTATTTCCATTGATGAAGACCTGATGAATGCCGCCCATATTGTTGAAAACGAGAGAGTTTATATTTACGATGTAAATAACGGGGAACGTTTTGACACCTACGTAATTAAGGGTGAGAAAGGAAGCGGGACTATTGGCATAAATGGTGCGGCTGCCCGGAAAGTAGCCTTAGGGGATATCATTCTTATTGTTTCCTATGCCAGCATGACACCGGAAGAAGCCCTGTCATTCAGGCCGGTTATTCTCTTTCCCGATACGGATACCAATAAATTAAAATAACCGTTTTGAAAAAGCATTTTTTTACTACAGTCAAACTCCTTATATTCCTTGGTGTCGGGATCTTTTTCATCTGGTTGTCGGTGATCAAACTCGGGGATGAAGATAAAAAGCAAATCCTCATTTCGTTTAAAGAAGCCAACTACTGGTGGTTGTTGCTTTGCCTGATCCTGGGTCTGTTCAGCCATATATTGCGGACACTTCGCTGGGAAATGTTGCTTCACACGGTGGGCTATAAACCCAGGTTCAAAAACACATTTCTGAGTCTTATGATCGGTTATTTTGCAAACCTTGCCATTCCGCGGCTGGGAGAAATCACAAGATGCAGTATGTTGTCCAAATATGAAAAAATACCTTTTGAGAAGTCCTTCGGTACCGTAATTGCCGAACGGGGACTTGATGTGCTGACTTTTGTTGTTTTGTTTTTCATCAATTTGCTAATACAATACAAAGCCATATCCGGATATGTTTACGAAAAAGTGTATCACCCCCTGACCGAGAAGTTTCATTTGCTGGGCCAGGCATCTTTTTTATACAGTGTTGCTGCATTTTGCGTGTTAATGATCATACTCATTATTATCTTCCATTCCAAATTAATGCGTTACAAAATATATAATAAAATTTTCAATGTGGTGAAAGGTTTTTGGGATGGTATTAAGTCTCTTGTCAAAGTTCAGCAACCATTGCTTTTTATTTTGTATACCTGTTTAATGTGGGTAATGTACTTTTTGATGATGTATGTATGTTTTTACAGTCTTCCGCTCACAAGCAATCCTGCTTTTGGCGCTACCTGTACGGTTTTTGTCATGGGAACCATTGCTGTGATGATCTCTCCCGGCGGGATAGGCGCTTACCCGGCATTCGTTGCTGCTACACTGACACTTTATGGCATACCCGGTTTTATTTCTCCCAATCCCGTCGGATTATCCCTGGGCTGGCTGATATGGAGTGCACAGACCATAACGATCATACTGGCAGGTGTTGTTTCGCTGATACTGTTACCATTAATAAACGCCCGAAATGACAAACCTGGAACTTATTAAGAAAAAGATTTTCAATTCGGCTGCCGCGTTTGAAAAAAAACTGAACTTTTACCGTTTCAAAAAACATAAAATAGTATTCACCAACGGGTGTTTCGACATCATGCACCTGGGGCATATCGATTATCTTTCAAAAGCGGCGGATCTTGGCGACACGTTAATTGTCGGCTTAAACAGTGATGTGTCGGTAAAAAAAATAAAAGGCAACGACAGACCTATCAACGATATCAATTCCCGTTCACTATTGCTGGCCTCCCTGTCGTTTGTGGACGCGGTGGTGATTTTTGATGAGGAAACACCCAAAGACCTGATCCGTTTTATCATGCCGGATGTCCTTGTAAAGGGAAATGATTATACTATTGAGAATATTGCCGGCTCGGCTGATGTACTTAATAATGGCGGAAAAGTCATTACCATTGATCTGGTAAAAGGCTATTCCACAACACTTATTGAAAAAAAAATATTGAAAAACGCAGGCAAAGATTAAACGTTCAATAATTATTACTTAGTTTTGTATGATCAAACATAAAACAATGAAAACTTTTCAAAGGTTTGTTTTTTTGTCAGTACTATTAATTGGCATTGTATTTACAGTTTCCTGTAAAAAAAACACCCAGTCATTTCTCATGGGGAAATGGGACCGGGTATATGTTGCCAATATTGAAGACACCGTATTTTATGAAACATGGGAATTTACTGCTGACGGGCAGTTGTTCATTGAATGCTCAGGATATGATAATCTCATTGATAGTTTAAACTATAAAGGGGTTATGAGTTACGTGATAGACTCCAGGAACAAGTTCACGGTTTCCAATGGCGCCTTTTCTGACCAGTGGGAAATCGTGCTGCGTAAAAATAATAAAATCCGGATTGTACACAATTACGGTGAAGACCAGAATATCCAAAAAGGCCTTGACGAAAGAGAATTTGTCAAGGAATAGGAATACTTTTATCTGTTAATGCCAAAAATACAAACCATTTTTTTCTGCCAGAATTGCGGGGCGCAATCTTCAAAATGGATTGGAAAATGCCCGGCTTGTAACGAATGGAACACTTACGTTGAAGAGGTCATTAAGAAGGATTCCTCGTCACTGAAAAAGAAGTTGTCTGCTCAGCATCAGGCGCAGCCGAAACTGATCAGTGAAATAAACAGTGATACTGCCAGACGCATTGACACCGGCAATAATGAGTTAAACCGCGTTCTGGGCGGAGGCATCGTTCCCGGCTCCCTGGTACTGATTGGGGGAGAGCCGGGAATCGGCAAGTCTACCCTGATGCTCCAGGTAGCTTTAGGCATAAAAGATAATAAAGTACTGTATATCACCGGAGAAGAAAGTGAACAGCAGATAAAAATGAGGAGCGAACGCATCAATGCCTATAGTGATAACTGTTACATACTAAATGAAACAAACACTCAGAACATCTTTCAGCTTATTGAAAGCCTCAATCCCGGCATTGTAATCATCGACTCTGTGCAGACCCTGCAGACCGAACTTATCGAATCGTCGGCAGGCAGTATCTCTCAGATACGGGAATGTGCTTCAGAGTTCCAGAAATATTCCAAACTGACATCCACACCTGTTTTCCTTATCGGGCATATAACAAAGGATGGGATCATTGCGGGCCCGAAAATACTGGAGCATATGGTGGATACGGTATTGCAGTTTGAAGGCGACCGTAACAACATGTACCGTATTCTCCGCTCGGTAAAAAACCGTTTCGGCAGCACTTCCGAACTGGGTATTTTCGAAATGCAGGGTAACGGTCTGCGTGAAGTTTCCAACCCTTCGGAGATATTGCTTTCGCAGCGCGATGAGAGCCACAGCGGGATAGCTGTTTCTTCAACCATTGAAGGCCTGAGACCTTTGCTTATCGAAGTACAGTCGCTGGTCAGTTCTGCTGCCTACGGCACCCCGCAGCGTTCGTCCACCGGGTTTGATCTGCGCCGGATGAACATGTTATTAGCGGTACTTGAAAAAAGATGCGGGTTCCGGCTTGGAACCAAGGATGTTTTTTTAAACATCGCGGGCGGCATACGCGTGGATGATCCGGCCATTGACCTGGCTGTCATTGCATCTGTTTTATCCTCCAATGAAGATATTGCACTGGACATGAAATGCTGTTTTGCAGCCGAAGTTGGCCTTTCGGGAGAAATCCGCGCCGTAAACCGCATTGAGCAGCGTATTTCTGAAGCTGAAAAACTGGGGTTTGATGAAATTGCTATTTCAAAATACAATGCATTGAACCTGGATCCGGGCAATTTCAAAATAAAGATCATCGCCCTACAAAAAATCGAAGACCTGCTGAAATACCTTTTTGGTTAGTCTGCTTCCTGAGTTTTATTTCGTCGGGATTGCCCAGATGCAATACACAATCCAACCCACTGCTCAATAGTTAACTACATTCCTATTGCGCAACCGGGGTTAACTCAAAATTATATTTATCTGCAAATTTTAACTGAACTTCCTGAAATTCAGCCAATCCTGCATCCATTTTTTTTAAAGCCAGATTCTGAATTTCATTGAAGCGGGATTCAGTTTCAGCAGCGTTCTCTGCTTCCGGTTTCTCCAGGATTTCGATCATTGCCCTGATTTCGGTCTGAACCACGGACTTATACATAGAAAACAATTTCACAGCTCCCTCGCGCATCCCGGTGTTCCCGTCGAAATCATTCATCTTCGAAACTTTTTCAGCGCCGGAATCAATTTGTATCAATGCGTGCTTATAAGCTTCGTGCATTTGTTCAGGATGCTCAGATAGGTTCATCGTTTCATATAAAACGTTTATTTTGTCGACGATCTTTGTCTGTTCGTCTATGATTTTATCATTGTAATCAATGGCTTCATCGCCTGAAGGACCGCAGGATGTAAACACCAAAACAAGAGCACAGATGCCAAGAGCTATACATAATTTTATCTTCATGATTTATAATAATTTATAAGATAGTATCTTTTTTTAATTTAAAATTATATTTTTTCGCAAATAGTTTTAAGTCGTTGATCAATGTGCTTATTTTTTCCTGCAGGGTACTATCAATTTTTTCGGATATTTCGAGAAATCTGTCGTCATCTTCATGCGAATACTTGTTCTCCGGTGTTTTAACAATACTGATCAGTTCCCGGTATTCATTCAGACAAATCATTGAATACTCATCAAGTACGGCTAATGCCGATTTTTTAATATCGTCTTGTTTATCAAAATCAGGGAGGGATACCAGTTTGTCCTTTGATACTTTGATTTGCTGCTGCAGATCACTGAAGGCTGTTTCAATTTCCTGGCAGACCGTATCACAAGGGATGGTATCCATAAGAGTTAAGATTATTGTAGAATCGTTGACGGATTTGTCCATTTCGTTATTGATCAACGCAATAAATTTTTCTTCTTTGCTGAATACTTCTTCCAACGGGACGATGATACTATCATAATATTTTTCAGCTTTTTGAGGAGAGGGTTTACATGAGGATATAATCATACAAACTGCAAGAATGTTGAGTTTTAAAATTTGTTTCATCAAAAAATATTTTCCGGTAAAATTATAAAAAACTTCATTTGTAAGGGTTGAATGATAATGGTACTTGACAATTTACTGCCATAGCCGTGCATATATTCGCAGCAAACGGGAGATCTTACAGGTCCGATCAAAAATGGTTGCGTGCTGTTTAAAGTGGTTTCCACGGTCAAAAAGTCCCGATTAAAATGTTTACGTGCTGTTTAATTTGGTACCATTGTCGGTGGGCAAAACCATCCGGTATATATTTTTGTTTGTACCTTTACAAAAAAATCCATGAACAACATTGAACTTCTTGCACCGGTGGGGTCTTTTGAATCTCTGGCTGCTGCCATACAAGGCGGAGCAGATGCTGTATATTTCGGTGTTGGTAATTTAAATATGCGTTCCCGTTCTTCGGTTAATTTCACCATAAATGATCTTCATGAAATAACTGCCATCTGCCGTAAAAACAATATCAAGTCCTATCTGACACTGAATACAATTATTTATGATACCGAAATTCAGGAGGTAACAGCAATTCTGGAGGCGGTTAAACAAAGCGGTATTGATGCTGTAATTGCTTCAGACTTTTGCGTGATTGAACGGGCTCATCGCCTGGGTATTCCGGTGCATATTTCCACCCAATGCAATATCACCAATATTGATGCAGTGCGGTTTTATGCACAGTTTTCCGATGTGATGGTTACTGCCCGTGAACTGCATTTAGACCATGTTGCCGGTATCGTCAGGCAGATAGAACGAGAACAGATCAAAGGCCCTTCCGGCGAATTAGTCAGGATAGAGGTGTTTGTTCACGGCGCATTATGCATGGCTGTTTCGGGCAAGTGTTACCTGAGCCTGCATGAAAACAATCATTCTGCTAACCGCGGCGCCTGTTATCAGCTATGCCGCAGAGCCTATATTGTAAAAGACAAAGAAAGCGATACCGAACTGGAGATCGATAATGAATACATCATGTCGCCCAAGGACCTGTGTACCATAGGTTTTCTGGATAAAGTACTTAAATCCGGTGCCACCACCTTAAAAATTGAAGGCCGTGGACGGTCTGCGGATTATGTAAAAACAGTTACTGCCTGTTATAAAGAGGCTATAAACAGTATTGCCGACGGAAGCTATTCTGAAGCCAAAATAAAGGCCTGGAACGACAGGCTGAAAACCGTATATAACCGTGGTTTCTGGGATGGTTACTACCTGGGCCGGACACTGGGCGAATGGAACAATGTTTATGGATCACGGGCCGTCAAAGAAAAAGTGTATATCGGGAAAATCACCAATTATTATTCAAAAATTAAAGTGGCCGACATTAAAGTTGAAACCCAGCCCTTGTCTGTGGGCGATGAAATAGTTATTATCGGCAATACCACAGGTGTTTATGAAGATGTTGTAAAAGAAATCAGGATGGACGACCAAGCCGTTTCTGCAGCCGGTAAAGGCCAGGTATGTTCCATACAGTTACATTCGCCTGTTCACAGGGGAGATAAACTCTATATTCTGAATGAAAAAGTAACCGAATAACACGGTTTTTTATTCAGCAGGCTGCTGTAAATCAGTAACTACGCAGTCTGTCCTTACTTGCTTAATATCTTAAACTCTGTTCTTCTGTTGAGTTGCCGGCCTTCGTCGGTGTCATTAGAGGCGACAGGTTTATCAAAACCAAAACCAATAGCAACCATACGGCTTTTATCCATACCCTTGTCAACCAGGTAATCCATCACTGCTTTGGCGCGGTTTTCAGACAATGTTTTGTTATATGCAGCCGAACCGATGTTATCGGTATGTCCGGAAATTTCAATTTTCACCGTCGGGTATTCGACCATGAATTTCAATAGTCGTTCCAACTCCGGTACAGATTCGGAGCGTAACGAATATTTGTTAAAATCAAAGAAGATGTTATTTAAAACAACGGTACTGCCGATTTCGAGTTTTTTCAGATATATATTTTTTTCCACCTCACGGTAAGATGTTGACGGGGGGATGTTGATGTTTTCGGAATGGAACAGATAATTCGGCGCTTTTACAGCTATTCCGTAATTTTTTCCTGAAGGCAATGATATCAGGTATTTGCCGGTTGCGCTGTTCGATTCATAAGTGGCAATCACTTCATTTATGGTATTATCAACTACTTCGATAGAAGCGCCCAGCGGGTTTTTGGTGATTTCGTCCATCACAATTCCCTTGAGTATGGTAACCTGGTTTTCTTTTATCTCGACAGGCTGTTCGATGACGGTTTCGTTGACCGGCTGCGTAATGCTGGCTAAAAGATTATCCTCGGTATTATTGATCAATTGTTTTTCAGGGCCTAAGAATGTGATGACATAAATATCCTGCCCTCCGAAACCGTCCTGTTTCACTGATGAATAATATCCGTGGACTCCGCTTGCTGAAATGGAGAAAAACACATCGTCATCAGGGGTGTTAATAGGATATCCCAGGTTGACGGGTTCACTCCATTTGCCGTTTTCATAAGCAGATTTGAAAATATCGAGGCCACCCATAGTGTTGTGCCCTTTCGAGCTGAAATACAGTGTTTTTCCGTCGGGATGAATAAATACACCTTCTTCATCATATGGGGTATTGATCACTGCACCCAGGTTTTGAGGTTCGCCCCAGTTCCCTTTATTATCTTTTCGCGACAGATAGATATCGTTACCGCCATAACCATTGGGACGGTCGCTTACAAAATACAGGGTCTTTCCATCATACGAAATGGTTGCTGCCGACTCGTGGTACTGCGTATTAATATTTCCGCTAATTTTTTTCGGCGTTGACCAATCAGTTCCTTTAAGATTACACTCATAAATATCGCCTCCATTCACTCCTTTATAAGTAAGCAGTGTCTGTCCGTCGGGAGAAATCCCGACCGTGGCATCATGTAATTTCCCATTCAAAGGGCTTGGAGGATTAACCGGGGTTGTCCATCCGGAAGGAGTTTTTTCGGTGATATAAATATCTTCAAAATAGCCCTGGTCGTTTTCATCTTTTTTGCCGCCTGTTGAATTATCGCGTCTGGAGGTAAAAAACATGACTGATTCGTCAGCATTGATCAGGGGTGAATATTCCGGATATATCGAGTTCACTGTTACTCCCAGGTTGTCAATAAAAACCCGTGCAGATGTTTTAACCATCTCATTACCGTTTTTACACTCCTGGATCTTTTTTTCTATTTCTGCAGAACTCTTGGCAAGGTCCGCCGGAGATAACGATTGTTTATATTCGTTTAACAGCTTTATTGCCTTATCAAATTCGGAATTTAACTGATAGCCTTTTGCCAGTTGGAATTTAATATCCTTGTAAAGTCCGGGGTTAAGCGTCAGGGATTTTTCAAAATAACCAATAGACTTGGTTTTCTGAACCGTATTCAAATAACAGTTCCCGATCATATAATTCAGGTCTGCATTATCCGGATTGAATTTCTGGGCATCCAGCAGATATTCGAGCGCAGTCAGGTACATACCTTTTCCCATTTCATAATACTTGCTCCCGGTAACGAAACTATTACGGGCTTCTTTAAATTCCTTTTCCCTTCCGGGAAAATTGTTTTTTTCAAATTCAACGTTCTGAGCAGTTGAATTAAAAGCAAACCATCCGATCAACACTATGATGAATAATACTTTTATTTTTTTCATGATCTGTTTTTTAAATTATGAAATACTATTTACATTGCAGACTATTATAGCTGGCTGCAGAGGTAATGCCCAAGGATGCCGCCTGTTTCCAATCCGCACAGGCGTTGTTGGGTTTTCTCAGCATTTCATAAGAAATGCCCCGGTTCAGATAGGCATAACCGTATTGGGGATTCAATTCAATAGCTTTGGTGTAATCCGCCACTGCGCCTTCATAATCTTTGAGTTTATATTTTGCGTTTGCCCTGTTATTATAGGCATAATAATAATCGGGGTTTAGTTTTATTGCCTGGTTGTAATCCATGATTGCATTCTGATAATCTCCGAGTTCAAAATATGTTGTCCCCCTGTTGTTATATGCCATAAAATAATCCGGTTTCATTTTTATGGCTTTGGTATAATCTTCGATAGCCCCGTTAAAATCCTTCAATTTCTTTTTTACACTACCCAGGTTGTTATATGTAAAAACCATATCCGGATTAATAGTTGCTGCAAGTAAGTAATCGGCTTTGGCCTCCTCATATTTTTCAAGTTTGACTTTTGTACTTCCCCTGTCGTTATAAGCATAAGCATAATCCGGCTTAATTCTTATTGCCGCATTAAAATCATTAAGGGCTTTCTGATATTCGTTTTTCTCAAAAAAAGCTTCCCCCCGGTAGTAATATGCCTGGGCATGATTTGAATCTATATTCAGCGCATATGTAAAATCTATTATGGCATTGTCATGATCTTTAAGTTCAAATCGGGCTTTACCTCTACTGAAATAAGCCTTAGCAGAAGATATTATTTCCACAGATTTTGTAAAGTCAGGGATCGCTTCGGAATACCTTTTTAATTCAAGATTCACAATGCCCCTGTTGTAATAAGCCTTCTCAAAGTCCGGCTTAGCCGCAATGGCTTCATCAAATTTCTTTATGGCTTCAAAAAAGTTTTTATTTTCATAGAGTTTAACACCTTCGTTATATAATTTTTCGGCTTCCTGATAGTCGCCTTTAAACAATGTGTCAACAGGTGTTTCCTGTGCCCAAACAGCAAATCCGAGCGAAATAAATAACAAAACACTGATAATTTTTTTCATAATGATTTATGGAATTGTTAATTTGTGCAAAAATAGTAAAAATTAAACTACTTATGATTGAATAGTGTAAGAATTTTTCACCGTTCCGCCATGGGCAGTTAACAAGGGATGTTTATTAATGCACGTTACAAACACGCTTAACCATCGCTAGGCTGGCAGAGCAAGGGACATGACCAAAATACCGGCATCAACGTTAATATGGGATTGATGATGTGTTTTTTATTTCTGCAAAAATATATCCAGCATAAAAAACAACAAAAACACAAGGCCTGAAAATCCATTCACTGTAAAAAAAGCGCGATTTATCCTGCTTAAATCACCGGGACTGACAATTAAATGCTGATAAAAAAGTAAAACTGAAAATATTAGGGTTCCGATCCAGAACAATATTCCGTTGGGACAAAGTACTCCTGCAGCAATAATTAAGAGCAGGGTGATCATATGCAAAATCCATGATATGATCAATGCCCTGTTTATTCCGAAGTGTTCCGGAATAGAATGAAGACCTTGTTTCTTATCAAAAGAAATATCACTCAGCGAATAGATAATATCGAATCCGCTTACCCAGAACAGTACTGCTCCTGAATATAACAACGGAAGGTAATCAATTTGTGCTGTAAGAGCCATATATGCACCTATTGGTGCCATGGACAAACCAAGCCCTAAAACAAAATGCGACAGGTATGTAAAACGCTTTGTAAAACTATAACCTAATATTACGACAAGTGCTACGGGAGATAAAATGAAACACAAAAAATTGAGAAAAAATGCCGTGGTAATAAATAATAAGATATTGATAAACAAAAAGATATATGCCTGCTTCACCTTTATTTTCCCGGAGGGAATGTCACGATCGCAGGTACGCGGGTTTTTCCCGTCAATATGCCTGTCAATTATGCGGTTGAAACTCATAGCGGCATTACGTGCAAAGAACATACATAACACCATCAGTAAAAAACTTTTCAGGTCAAAGGGAGCATGGAGGTTTTTCATGGCAAGAAAAAATCCGATAACAGCGAAGGGCATAGCAAAAACCGTATGTGAAATTTTCACCAGGGAAGAAAAATCAGAAACACGTTTAAAAATTTTTGCAACCACCTTAATTTAATGCAACTTGTTTAAAACCAACACGTTTCATTTATGATTCTTTTGGGTTCCCGGCGAACCGGAAACTATACATCTAAGGCTGCCCCCTAAAGGAAAGAAAACAGGGGAGCATTGCCAGCCAAAATTGCTAATAAACCATTGCCGGGCAGATTTTTTTGTATCCGTATCGATCTTTGACATGGTTGTAATAAAAGACTTCTCCCGAATATCCCTCAGGTTATTGCACATTGTTAATTGCATTTACCAGTGTCTCTTTGTTCTGAAGGCCCACAAAACGGCTCACAGGTTTGCCATTGCTGAAAATGATGATTGTTGGGAGGTATTGTATGTTGTATTTGTAAGAGGTGATTTTGTTCTTGTCCACATCCATTTTCGCAATTATAGCCTTCTTTCCAATTTCCGAAGCAATTTCTTCGATGATCGGAGCAAGTATCCGGCATGGCCCGCACCACGTTGCCCAAAAATCAACCAAAACGACACCGTTTTTAATAGTTTTATCAAAATTCTCATCCGTAAGGATATAAACACCGTTAGACACATTTTGTGTGACAATATGTTTATGGCCGGAAATATTTGCAGGAACTGCAAATAATATCAATACCAGAAGAATATAAGACAAATGTTTCATAAAAAAGTTTTCTGTTTGTTATCAATAATCAATCCAATTTATTTCAGCCTCACCACCGTGATGCCATCGCCGCCATGTTCGATATGTTCATTTTCATAAGACACCACATTTTTGTGCCGGGCAAGAAGTTCATGAATAATCTTTCGCAGCACGCCATAACCCTTTCCATGCAAAATCCTGACATTATAAACTTTTAACAGCAGCGCATCATCAATATACCGTTCAACTATTTCACTTATCTCTGCGGCTCTTTTTCCACGGACATCCAGGGTCGTTTTAAATTCAGTGATTTTTTCGTCAAGATACTTATTTATGTCAGGATAATTACTTTTTGTTTTGCGTTTCAGAGCGGTCTGATACTCGGCGCTGTCGGCCACTTCCAGCCTGGAAACCGGAATTTTCATACGGGTATTATCGAATACAACCAGTGCCAGATCGTTATGGAGTTCAATGATTTCACCAATGACCTGCTGTCCTTTAATTTTAACAAAACTGCCTTGCTGTGGCGGTGTTTTGTCTTTCTCTGTTTTAAGGCCGGCGGCAATCGTTTTAGGGAGTGAGCATTTTTTTTCAGTTTTGTTTCCGTTTTCTGCACCCGCATTTATTTCTTCTTTAAGCGTTTCCAGTTCGTCACGTATATGCCTGGTTTTTTCTTTGTCCGCTCCGGCTTCTTTGATTTGCCTGATGGTATTTTCAATAGATTTATTGGCATTTTGTATCAGCAGAACCGCTTGTTCGCGCGCTTCCTGTAATATGGACTTCTTTTTAGATTCCAGTTCAGACAACAGGTTTTGATACTTGTCAATGAGTTCCGAAAAAAAATCATCGGCCATTTTTACTTTTTCCTGTTGCCGTGCCAACTCTTCTTTGTCGGCTTCAAAGATCTTCACTTGTTTTTCGAAAGAAATACGTTCCGTTCCTGCAATATTGGTGGCCTTTTCGGTAACTTCTCTGGGAAAACCTATATTGTCGGCAATTTCAAGGGCATAGGAGCTTCCCGGATTCCCGGTGGAAAGTCTGAACAAGGGCAGCATTTTGCGGGTATCGAACAGCATGGAAGCATTAATAATACCGTCGGTTCTTGCAGCATATTCCTTGATATTGGAATAATGAGTGGTAACCGCACCAAAAGATTGTTTTCTGTTCAGTTCATCAAGGGTGGCTTCAGCTATGGCTCCTCCCAGTATAGGCTCGGTGCCGCTTCCGAACTCATCAATTAAAAAAATGGTGGTGGGGCTCACCTGTTCGATAAAAAATTTCAGGTTCAGCAGATGTGAACTATAGGTACTCAGGTCGTTTTCAATGGATTGTTCGTCTCCGATCTCAATAAAAATATCTGAAAATATGCCGGCTTCAGACTCTTCCCTTACCGGAATCAAAAAACCGCATTGCAACATATATTGCAGTAAACCGATGGTCTTCAGACACACCGATTTACCACCGGCGTTAGGGCCTGAAATGACGAGTATTCTTTGTGTCTCATTCAATAAAATATCATAAGGTATGACCTTTTTGCCCTTTTCTTTCAGGTGTAAAAATAATAGAGGATTTACAGCTTTATACCAATTAATACCCGGATTTGACGATAAAAGAGGCCTGACCGCATTTGTTCCGATGGCAAAAAGCGCTTTTGCCCTGATAAAATCAATTTGTCCGAGAAAATCGTATCCATGAACCAGATCATTATAAAACGGCCTGATAAAATCAGTAAAAACGGTTAGTATCTTTATTATTTCTTTTTTTTCAGCATTTTCAAGTTCCCGAAGGCTGTTGTTCATCTCAAAAATCTCTGCCGGCTCAATAAAGACCGTTTGTCCGGTAGCCGATTCATCATGAATAAATCCTTTGATTTTTCGCTTGCTGGAAGCGTTTACCGGCACCACACAGCGACCGTTACGCACCGTCATTTCGGTTTCCGGCTGAATAACATTTTCTTTTTTCAACCCAAGAAGTATTTGCCGTGTCCGTTTCTCAATCTGCTGCTGAACTGCAATAAGATTTAAACGGATTAGTTTCAATTCCGGTGAAGCATCATCGCGTATCCTCCCTTTTTCATCCAGTATGTGGTCAATTCTGTGAATAATTTCATCATGTATTACTACTCCCGATGATAAAAGGTACAGATTGGGATATTTCTCATCCCGCTGCCATAAATATTCAAGTATGTTCTGAATGGCAGCATAAGAAATCCGCAGATCAATCAATCTGTTAACCTCAATAAAAGTCCCCGGGGTATTAAGCCGCCTTAGCTCCGGGGTGAGATTATAATAATCATCCGAAGGAAATGCTTCGTCGGTGGTCAGTATTGTCTTTAACTCGCCGGTAAGATTCAGTTTTTCACCAATTTCCCCGAAAACACTTGAAAAAGATGCTTGGCCGGCGTGCTCACGCCCCATATCGCTCAGACAATATCCGGCTACCAGCTGCCTGATTTTGTCAAAACCAATTTTTCTTTCGTAATTTTCCGAATAGATCACGGCCTGTTGTTATTTATGTAAAAGTCTGTCATATATTTTATGATATACACTGATGCCGTGATCCAGCGAATAATCGGCCATAGCGCAAATCCTGATATATCCGGGATCCAGCATGAGAAGTTTCGGAATATTTCGGATTACTTCATCATAACACGTGTCTGTAAAATCATTTACCAACAAAGCGGTTCCGGTTTTTTTGACAAAATCATCAACATCACCGATGCCGGCATTGGTAACAAAAGGTATGCCCATACTCATAAGCTCGCCCATTTTGGTCGGGGAAGATGCTTTTTTGGAATAAACAGGTTTTATAAAAAACAGTGCCATCGAACTCAGTGAAAGCATTACGGGCATTTGCTCCCTGCTGGCTTTAGCAACTATGATTTTTTTTACATCTATTTTTTTTTGAGAAGCTGCCTTAATTATTTTTTCCGGTTCATCGTGCGTAATAAAAAACAGTCTGGCATTTGTATATACGGTATGCAGCCGTTTGAAAAAATCAAGCATTTCATCCTGCATATACCATGTTCCGATGGAACCTGAATAGGACACAACAAAATCACCGGGGCTTATTCCGAGTTGCTGCGAAAGGATATTTCTTTCGTTTTCATCAATTTTCTCCCGTGAAAAAAAGCCGGTATCTGCACAGCAGGGAATGACCTCGATCTGAGATGTTTTTTCCTTCAGGTTAAAATTAGTACCGATTTCTGTTTTTGCATTTTCCGTGAGGGATACTACTACATCCGAGCTGCACAGAAAACAACGTTCCTTTTTTTTAAAATACTTATATATGGCTCTGTATAAGGGGCTTTTAAGATCCCAGAGCTTACCATCCACCCGTTCATCAGCCCAGAATCCGCGCATATCAAAAATGAACTTCGCACCGGCCTTACGCTTAAGGTATAATCCGACAAAAGCAGCAATGTAACTCCGGCAATGCACCATTGAAAACTGATGCTCTTTGTTTAATTTCCGGGCACGTAATTTTAAGTGCATGATGTCATAAAGAGTAGATAACACCGGCGGTTTACGGGTATAGGAAACAGGATGCCAGACGATGCCGGATTTGCGTAACACCTTTTCAATATTCGTCTTTTGTTCAGCAAACCGTTTTTTTTTCTCGCAGCTTAATATATGTATATTATATCCATATTTGCTTAATCCGGCAAGATAAGGAATTATCTGTGATTGCCCCAACGGATCGGTTAGTCCGTCATACGTGACATAAAGCACATCCGGTCTGTTATCCATGCATTAAATAAAACTATCAGGCCACAAAGTTATTTATAATAATTTCAGCGGCAGACAACACCTGTCGTTTGTTCTGGGGCAGATTATCAGCCACAATGAAAATATTTTTCAACCAGGGAGAGCATTTCTTCTTTATTATCCTTGAGTTTTGTACGTAACTCCCGGTCGTCAAATTTTTTCAGATTATGGACAACACCATCAATAATGTTTTTAGAAAAAACACCATATTTTTTATAAATCTCTGCCTGTTTTTCGAGCATTTCTGCAGAGGCCCAGCATGAAAACGGCAAAGTGTCAAGTTGATGTAATTTTTCTTTGAATTCGTTGGAAAAAATATTTACATCTACGTAAGTGTCTTTTGCATACTGCAGGGCATTTTCCATTTCTAATCCGTGACGTGCGGCAACGGTAAGACCGGCGAGCAACAGATAGATATCGGCAGAGCCATCGGGGCAGCGGAACTCAACGGTTTGTTTATCCGTAAAATCATCGGTTGGCACGTCTTCCAGCGGATTTGCCTTTTTAATCATATCGTTGGCCCCGCACCATCCTAAGGGCACCCTAACTAGAACAGAACGGTTTCTGTCTCCCCAGCAGATATTGGTCGGGGCTTCCTGGTGCGGAACAAGGCGGAAATAAGATGTGGGATTAGTATTCCCAAATGCCGTGAGTGAAGGCGCTAAAGACAAATATCCGGCAATAGTCTTTCTGGCGGTCTCGCTAATGCCATGATTGTCCACCATCATATTGCGCCCGTCTTTCATCAGGCGGGTATGTATGTGCATGCCGCTTCCGGCTTTTCCCACAGTAATTTTAGGTGCAAAAGTGATATTAACACCATATTTGTAAGCCAGGTTTCTGAGTATCCATTTGGCAATAACTAATTGATCTGCAGCATCTTCAACATCTACAGGCAGAAATTCTATTTCATCCTGTTCGTAATCTAAATTGTCGATAGAGAAATTCCCCACCTCAGAATGGGCATATTTTACAAGGCCTCCGCATCGTACAATTTCCTGTAGCGCTTCGGTGCGAAAATCTTCAAATTTGTTGTAAGGAGAAGATTCATGATAACCTCTTTGGTCGCTGGCCCTGAAAAGATCATCTTTTTCGCTGATCAGATAATATTCCAGTTCTCCCATGGTCTCGAAGGTAAGACCGGTTTTTTCTTTGAGCACATTGTGTGCTTTGTGCAGAATATATTCCGGGGAGGAAGTCAGGGGTTCGCCGTCTTTATTGAAGTAGGAGCATAATATGTTAAGTGTGGGGATACTGCCGAAAGGATCGACAAAAGCCGAGCGGAACCGGGGTATCACATACAGATCGCTTGAACCGGCTTCAATATATGAGAACAGGCTGGAACCGTCCACCCGCTCACCGGTGGATAAGACGGTGTCGAGGTGTTTGAGGTTGTTAATGAAGATATTCATTGTTTTCAGGCGGTTGTCACCACCCACATACCTGAAGTTAACCATTTTAATCCCTTTTTCTTTGATAAACCTTATCAAATCGGTTTTGGTGAAATCTTTTGAAGGTTTGTCGAGAAATCCAACCAAAGGATTGGGGTTTAATTCTGTGAAATTGTTTTTGCTCATGTCTGTTTTTTTTGTTTTTTATCCGGCGTCAAACTTAATAAATATTTTCTAATAAAAAGAATTTATCGAATGTATATCTTTTTAAAAATATCAGGTGTGTTGAAAAAAATTTGAGATAAAAACCTGCTTGTATTGACAAGCATCGTCTAAGTTTTGAATTTTTTCACACCATTCAATATTTTTTTATATTTTTGCAGCCAAATTCTCTTCGTAGCTCAGCTGGTAGAGCAATTGACTCTTAATCAATGGGTCCGGGGTTCGAGTCCCCGCGAGGAGACCTTAAAGGACAATTTTGTTTTTTCACAGAATTGTCCTTTTTTAATGTTGAAAATATTGCCAGTATTTCGCAAAATGGAAAATGTTCGGTCATGGTATTCATGGTAAACATTTTATGCCTGTTATGTTTATGAATGCCGGGGATAAATGCCTGTCTATATGGATGTATAACAAAATGTATCCATCAACCATACAGGTGGGGTGTATTCAGGATTATAATAATACGGTACGCTGTAACTTGCTTTTTATTGTATTTTTTTTACAAATGTTGCGGCGCTTTGCTACGGTCATTTGTGCCGTAAAAAAATAATACCAAAGAAAAATTCCGGATTGTCCATGTCAGCAGGGTACGCCGTGGCGGATCGAAGCATACATGCACTGCATATCGTGCTTTGCCTGCCATTTTGCTGATAGTCAGACAGTGGTGTGCCTGAAAAATATCAGCCAGGTTAGAAAAACAAACAAGTAAAATCATCACCTAAACTTACGCAAAGCAATTATTTTATTGACAAACGTGGATCAGTTTAAGAAACTGTTTTGATTTTATGTTACATAAGATTTATGATGGATTTTTTAGCGAAACGTGGCAGATTTTGCAGACATAGTTTATCCTATGTCGAAAAATCTAACGAAGTTGCAGCAAAAAAGACGCATAAAGATATGAAAAGATAAAATCAAAACAGTTTCTAAGCACCTCAAAAAAAGATTTAACCAGTTTCTTGATAATAGAAGTTTTTTATTCTTAATTTTACATAAATAAATTTGTTATTTCACATTATAAAATTTTACATCATGGATAAGAAAAAAATCCTGCTGTTTGCAGTCATTGGTATTTTTGTAATACTGGTAATTTTCCTGATTTCAAAATCAAAATCACAGACGATCATAAAAGTTAATCCTGCGTTCAGGGAATATGTTGCCGCTTTTACTTCGGGGGTGATATCAACAGAATCAGCCATAAAAGTAAGAATGAATATGGACCTTGTAGATTCTTCCATGTTTGAGCAACAGGTTAAAGACGAATTATTTGAGTTCTCTCCGGGTATTGGCGGAAAGGCTTTCTGGACCGATACAAGAACTGTTGAATTCCGCCCCGATAAAAAACTGCCGGCGGACAAGCTCTATACGGTGAAATTTTACCTGTACAAACTGATCAGTGTTCCGGACAGCATGAAAATATTCGTGTTCCAGTTTCATACGGTAAAGCAGGTGTTTGAAGTGAATGTTGAAAATCATAAGGCTTATAATACAAATGATCCCGGATGGGAAAAAATTTCAGGATCGCTGATTGCGGCTGACATTGCTCAAACTGAAGATGTTCAGCAATTGCTGGAGGCCAGCCAGGGCGACCGGAAACTAAAAATTAATGTTTTTCCCGGAGGCGATAAAAAAACCTTCACCTATATCATCGACAGCGTAAAACGCGGAGACAAAGAATCGCTGGTGGATATCAGATGGAACGGAAAACCAATAGGATCAGAAACTAAAGGTTCTGTAACGGTGGCCATCCCATCTGTTAACGATTTTAAACTGCTGTCCATACAAGTCGTTCAGAACCCCGAACAATACATTAAACTTCAATTTTCCGATCCGCTACTCGAAGATCAGGACCTGAACGGCATTATTACCATGGAAAAAATCAAAGACCTGAAATTTATTATTGAAGACAACACCATCAGGATATATCCTCCCGTCGAAAATGCAGGCAACGACAGGCTCACCATCGGCAACACCGTGAAAAACAATAAAAATAAAGAGCTTGGAAAAATGACGACCGATACGGTGGCTTTCGACGATATAAAACCAAACATCCGCCTGATAGGACAGGGAACCATACTGCCGGGCACCAACGGGCTGATCTTGCCCTTCGAAGCCGTAAACGTTAACACGGTGGACATCAAGATATTTAAAATTTATGAAAACAATGTTTCACAATTTCTACAGGTCAATGATCTGGAAGGCGAACGGGAACTCAGCCGTGTCGGCAAGCTGATACTGAAAAAGTCAATGCCCCTGCAGTCGGCTAATTCTTCCGTGCTCAATTATGGTAAATGGAACCGATATTATCTCGACCTGGCCGAACTGATAAAAGCTGAACAGGGCGCAATATATAAAGTCACACTGAGTATAAAAAAATCATATTCTACCTATACCGGTTGTACGGGAGAGGCATCAGACCAGGAAGACAACATGTCTGCATCCTGGGATGAAACGGGGGAAACAGAGCCTGAAGACTGGTACTACTATGATTATGACGGCTATTATTATTATGAAGATTATGAATACTATTATTATGACTGGTATGAACGGGATAATCCCTGCGAAGAATCGTATTACAGCAGCAAAACGGTGAGCCGTAATGTCCTGGCTACGGATATCGGCATCATTGCTAAAGTGGGCAATACGGGCCAGCTGACTATTTTTACCACCGACCTGGTATCGGCCAAACCCCTGGCTGAAGTTTCCATCAGTATTAAAGATTACCAGAACAAGGAACTTCACAAAGTCCAGACCAATAGCGACGGAAAAGCCGTGGTACAACTGAAAAAAGTTCCGTTTCTTATTATTGCAAGCAAAGGAAATCAAAAAGCATACCTCAAACTTACAGGTGGATCAGCATTGTCGCTGAGCATGTTTGATGTGAATGGAGAGAATGTCCGCAAAGGATTAAAAGGTTTCTTTTATGGAGAACGCGGCGTATGGCGCCCCGGTGATTCAATTTTCCTGACTTTCATACTGGAAGATAAGCTTCACAAGCTATCGCCCGAAACCCCTGTTGTGTTCGACCTTTCTAATCCCCGCGGACAAAAAGTACAGCATATAGTTAAAACAAAATCGGTGAATGGATTTTATGATTTTCATACGGCTACCGACCCCGGTGCGCTGACAGGTTATTGGACGGCAACGGTGTCCGTTGGGGGAACAGCATTTTCAAAATCATTAAAAATTGAAACCATTAAGCCGAACCGGCTGAAAATAAAACTCGACTTTGGCTCAGAAAAGATCAACAGCGAATCAAAAGGGATTCTCGAAGCGAAATGGCTTCACGGCGCTATTGCACGCAACCTCAAAGCTGATATCAATGTGGTGCTGAACAGATCAACTACCGCATTCCCCAAATTCTCGAATTATATTTTTGATGATCCGTCAAAACGCTTTTATTCGGAAACATTCAAAGTTTTCAGCGGAACACTCAACGATGAAGGTAAAGCAGATGTTTTCCCGGATATTGCCATCACAGGTTCCGCACCCGGCGTGCTGAAAGCTAACTTTGAAACAAGGGTTTTTGAACAGGGCGGGGAATTCAGCGTTGATCAGTTTTCTTTGTTCTACTATCCCTATAAAACATATGTGGGTATCAGTGTCCCCGAAGGAAGCCGGTATTCGGGTATGCTTCAGACTCGGAAAAATTATACCGTTAACCTTGTGAATGTGGATATTACCGGAGCTTTAATCCCTTCATCCAAAATAAAAGTCGATATTTATAAAGTGAACTGGCGCTGGTGGTGGGATAATTCAGGCGATGAACTGGCTGATTTTGTGCGCGGTACAGACAATGAGCCCTATAAGTCCCTTGATGTTTCTGCCGTTAATGGCAGGGGAAGTTTTGTACTTAATATCCCTGATGCAGACTGGGGAAGATACTTTATCAGGCTCACCGATACGGAAAGCGGCCATACAACGGGAAAAACAGTGTACTTCGACTGGCCCGACTGGGCAAGCCGCTCCCGTGAAGGAAAAGAAGGCGCTGCCATGCTGATTTTTTCTGCCGACAAAGAAAAATACCAGGTTGGCGATGAGGTTAAACTCACTATTCCTTCGAGTGCAGGTGCACGTGCACTGATTACGCTGGAAACCGGTAACCAGGTGCTGCAGTCTTACTGGATAGACACTGAAAAAGACCAGACCATATTTAAATTTAAGGTTGCCGGAGAGATGGCGCCTAACATTTATGTCAGTGTCACGTTGATCCAGCCGCACAGCCAGACAGCCAACGACCTGCCCATTAGGCTTTATGGCGTAATACCCATAATGGTGGAAGACCCCGGCACCCATCTCAGGCCGGTGATACAAATGGCTGATGTCCTGCGTCCTGAGGAAAATGCTTCCATCACGGTTAAAGAGGAAAACGGAAAAGCCATGACCTATACCGTGGCCATGGTGGACGAAGGCTTACTTGACCTTACCCGATTTAAAACTCCTGACCCGTGGAATTATTTTTATGCACGGGAAGCGCTGGGTATTAAAACATGGGACCTCTACGATTATGTCATGGGCGCTTATGGTGGACAGCTCGAACGTATCCTGAGCATCGGAGGCGGCGATGACGGCGATGCAGGAAACGGAGCCAAGCGGGCCAACCGGTTTAAACCTATGGTCAGGTTCTTTGGCCCGTTTGCACTGAAAAAAGGCGCTTCGCATGCGTATAACTTCAAAATGCCCCGCTATGTGGGTTCGGTGAGGGTAATGGTGATCGCCGGTCAGGACGGCGCATACGGCAATGCAGAAAAGACCGTAGCGGTGCGCAAGCCGCTGATGCTTTTAGCCACCCTGCCGAGGGTAGTGGGTCCGGGTGAAACAGTTACGCTTCCGGTGAGCGTCTTTGCTATGGAAAAATACATCAGAAATGTAAATGTCAGGGTCACCACCAATGGTATGTTCTCCATAGACGACAACAGCTCAAAAAACATTACTTTTAATGAAATAGGCGACGACCTGGTGAATTTTCAGCTAAAGGCAAAAGATGCTGTTGGTATCGGAAAAGTTACCGTAATGGCCTCAAGCGGAAAAGAATCAGCTGTTTACGAAATCGAAATTGATGTCCGCAATCCTAATCCCGAAGTTACCGACGTCATTTCCGATGTCATGAAATCAGGACAATCATGGAATACATCGTTTAAGCCCGTGGGCGTCGCAGGAACCAATAAAGGCACGATAGAGGTTTCGTCCATACCGCCTGTAAATCTTGAACGAAGACTGAAATTCCTGGTACAATATCCATACGGATGTATAGAACAGACTACTTCATCGGTATTCCCGCAGTTATACCTTTCCGATCTTATCGACTTAGACGATAACACGAAGAAAAATACCGAACGCAACATCAAAGCAGGCATCAGCAGGATTTGTTCGTTTCAGTCACCCTCAGGAGGTTTCTCATATTGGCCGGGTGGTTACGAAGCCGACCAGTGGGCCAGCTGTTATGCCGGACAGTTCCTGCTTGAAGCCAAAGACAAGGGATATACGGTGTCTTCCGCCGTCCTGAAAAAATGGGAAAAATATCAGAAACGCATGTCTTTAAACTGGACAACAGAATATCAGAAATATTATTATAATTCCGATCTTGTTCAGGCATATCGTCTTTATACCCTTGCCCTGTCCAAAACTCCTGAAATGGGAGCCATGAACCTGCTGAAGGAACAAAAAAACCTTTCGGTACAGGCCAAATGGAGGTTGGCTGCCGCTTACCAGCTTGCCGGACATCCTTCGGTGGCACGGCAGCTTGCGGCAAATGCCTCGACCACCATAAAAACCTACAAAGAAATGGCGTTTACATATGGCTCTGATGACCGCGACCGGGCCATGATCGTGGAAGCACTTTCACTGATGGATATGCGTAATAAAGCTGCGCCCATCGTTAAGCAGATTTCGGAACACCTGAGCAAAGAACTCTGGATGAGTACACAAACTACCGCCTTTTGTCTGTTGGCCATCTCAAAATATGCTGGTAACAACAGTAGCAGCGGGATAGATTTTACCTATACCCTCAATAATAGTTCACCAGTGACAAAAAAATCGGGCAAATCTCTGGTTACCATAGATATGAATTTAAAAAATGCGACACAAAAAGGCAAATTGAAAATCAAAAATAATGGAAAGGGAATTTTATATGCAAGGGTGATATTGTCTGGCGTTCCTGCTGCCGGTGAGGAAAATGCCGGCGACAACAACCTAAAAATAGAATTGATGTACAAATCGCTCAGCGGTGATAAAATAGACCCGTCGAAACTCGAACAGGGAACAGATTTTATGGCTGAGGTGAGTATTGCAAACCCCGGGCTGATGGGATATTATTATAATATGGCTTTGTCACATATCTTCCCGTCGGGATGGGAGATACATAATACCCGCATGGATGATTCCTATGGCCGTGTTGAAATGTCGTCTTATGATTATCAGGATTTTCGCGACGACCGGGTGTATACTTTTTTCAGTATCGGCGGCAATGAAAAGAAAACATACAAGGTTCTGCTGAACGCCAGTTATCTCGGACGTTTTTATCTGCCGGCGGTCAATTGTGCTGCCATGTACGACGACGCTGTTTATGCCCGCACCAAAGGACAGTGGGTGGAAGTGGTGCCTTACAACGATAATGCAACCGTGGAGAAATAAAAGATACGGCCGCAATTAATTGTATGACGATATCGGTTATTGCCATTTCATAGTTCACCCGATAATTTCAGGTGGGTATAGACAATGCTCCTGTTCTTACATATAATAGCGGGGTAGATATAATACATAGCAGGGATGGTTTGTATCAGACCGTTTCTTTGCTTTCCGCATGATATGTAAAAAAATCCGGGAGTTGTACCGCAAAATATTGAAAATTCAAATTAATATTTGTATTTTTGCAGTATAATTAATATATTATTTTTTTCCTGTTTTGTATATAAAAAATCAAATCATATCCTATGAAAACATTTGCGACTCAATTAAAAATCACTATTGTTATTTTAATTTTTAGCCTGCTGTGTGCCGAAGTTTATGCACAGCATCCATCCATAGGCGGATATAATGTCTATTACGGAGATCTGCATAATCACACATCATATTCTGATGGACAGGGAACCCCTGCACAGGCATACAGTTATGCAAAAGACACCGCAGGGCTCGATTTTTTCAGCCTGGCCGACCATGATTATATTCCCTATTATACGGAAACGACTGTTGCGGAATATGATGATATCAAAGCCCAGGCAAATGTGTATAATGAAGATGGCGTTTTTACAGCTTTTTATGGATTTGAATGGTCATCGTCGATTGGTATCGGCCATATTGCTGTTATTAATTCTGATGACTTAACGACCAATCAGGTTACATCCTCTTTTAATGATCTGCTCAGTTGGTTGACGGCCAGAAGCAATGTGGTGGCTTTCTTTAATCATCCTGACAAATACGCTAATCACGGGCAGTACAGCTATAATTCAACCGCCTCGCCCTCAGAGAAGATTGTTGGTATGGAATTGTGGAATTCCAATGATGGGTACAATGTGCATTATGAAAATGACGGCTATGTCGCTGGTGACGGAAAAGGGGATTTTGATGAAGCACTGGGCAAGGGATGGATCCTGGGGGCTTCAGGAGCAGGGGATGATCATTCGGCTACCTGGGGGACAAAAAATGATCATCGCATGGCTATACTGGCAAATAGCCTGACACGTGCCGATCTGCTGGCGGCCATGAAAGCCAGAAGATTTTACAGCACCCTGGAGTCCGACATACGATTATCGTTTAAAATCAATGGCCAGGAAATGGGTTCGGCCATGACAGGAGGGACCTATTCACTCCAGATACAAGCTAATGATGGCGGAGGTGAGAGTTTTACAAAAGTTGTTCTTTATGATAAAAATCACAATCGAGTTAAAGTCTGGACACCCAATTCAAATAATTTTAATATTACCGACAGCATCACCGTGGCTCCAAGCGAATATTACTATGTGAAAGTGTTACAGGCCGACTCCTCCGCAAATTCAGGTCAGGCAATATCTTCACCAATATTCATCTCATCATTGCAAGCCAACGGCCCTCAGACCTTGAACCTGTGTCCCGGCTGGAGTATGTACCTCAACAATAATGTCGTTGGCGGTATCGGACCTTATTCCTATTCCTGGTCGCCGGCCACCGGATTGAATTCAACAACAGCTGCCCGCCCGCTGGCCAACCCGGCAACAAGCACCATCTATACCGTTACAGTGACGGATGCATACGGCGGCACAGCTACCAATTATGCTATTGTTAATTTAAACAATTGTATCTCCCCGCCACAGCATATCATCAGCACGGGTGAGCTGTGGAAATATAACGACAGCGGCACCGACTTAGGAACCGGCTGGAAAGAACCTGGCTACAATGATTCGGCCTGGCTCAGTGGAAATGCCTTGCTGGGATATGGCACCATCGATGCGGAACCGGTAACGACCACCATCAGTTATGGCGTTGATCCCACCAATAAATACGTCACCTATTATTTCAGAAAGAATTTTACCTATGCACTTACCGGATCGGAATCGTATTATGAGATCAATACGGTGATCGACGACGGGGCTGTCTTTTATATTAACGGAATCGAAGTCCAACGGGTGAATATGCCGGCAGGTACCATCAATTACAGCACGCTGGCATCAACTTACGCAAACGAATCGTTTCAGCAGTTCATCATTCCGAAAAGCTATATTAAAAACGGAAACAATACCATTGCTGTCGAAGTTCATCAATGTGATACCACAAGCAGCGATCTTGGCTTCGAAATGAACCTCATTGTTCATTCCAACCTGGTCGACCGGAACAGTACATGGAAATATAACGACAGCGGCGCCGACCTTGGAACAAGCTGGAAAGATTCAGCGTATGATGATTCGTCCTGGTCAGGCGGTAATGCCATGCTCGGCTATGGTGGTATCGATGCAGAACCTGTGGTAACCACTGTGAACTACGGGCCTGATGCCAACAATAAATATCCTACTACGTATTTCAGAAAAACTTTCAATTATGCTGTTAACGGAAATGAAGCTTATTATGAGATCAATGCCGTGGTAGATGATGGCGCCGTGTTTTATATCAACGGTGCAGAAGTCAAAAGACTGTCCATGCCTGCGGGCATCATTTCCTTTAGTACCTATGCTACATTCAGTGGAAATGAAAATTATCAGCAGTTTATTATTCCTGCGTTCTATATTCATAATGGCAGTAACACCATTGCCGTTGAAGTGCATCAAACCAGCGGAACCAGTAGCGATCTGGGATTTAATATGGACATCACCGTGCATTATAATCCTGTTACCAATAATGATGTTTGGAAATATAATGATAGCGGCGCCGATCTCGGAACAAGCTGGAAAGAGCCAGGATATAATGATGCTGCCTGGTCATCCGGTGCTGCACAGCTGGGTTACGGAACCATTGATGCAGAACCGGTAGCAACGACTATCAGCTATGGAGGCGTAGATACAAATAAATATATAACCTATTATTTCAGAAAAACAGTTGACGTTTCACTTACCGGTAACGAAATCTATTATGAAATAAACGCCCTGGTTGATGACGGCGCCGTTTTTTATATCAACGGCATGGAAGTGAAAAGGTTGAATATGCCGGACGGTGCAATTACCTATAATACTTTTGCAGCAGCCAACGGTAATGAGTCTTATCAGCAATTTTTTATTCCGGCTTATCTTATCCGCAACGGAAGCAACACCATAGCCGTTGAAGTGCACCAAATCAGTCTGACCAGTTCGGATCTTGGATTTAACATGAATATTATCACGCACACCAAGGTGATCGAACGAAATGAAACATGGAAGTACAGCGCTGACGGCATCGACCTGGGAACAAGCTGGAAAGAGGTGGGCTTCGATGATGCTGCATGGCAAAGTGGTAACACCCTGCTCGGTTACGGGGGAATAGATGCAGAACCGGTCAATACTATCATCAGTTATGGCAATGATGTAAATAATAAGTACCCGACCTATTATTTCAGAAAAACCTTTAATTATTCGCTCACCGGCAATGAAGCCTATTGTGAGATCAATGCGCTGATAGATGACGGCGCTGTTTTTTATATCAACGGCCATGAAGTAAAAAGGGTGAATTTGAATACCTATTGGAATAACTATTGGGCATGGGCGCTCAGCGCAGCCGATGAAACGTACCAGCAAATCATTATACCGGCCTATTATCTGCTGAATGGTACGAATACCCTTGCTGTTGAAGTTCATCAATATGTCAATACCGATACAGATCTCGGATTCAATATGGACCTTACGGTTCACTATAATCCACTGTCGGGCAACGACAGTTGGAAATATAATGACAGCGGCACCGACCCGGGAGTTAACTGGAAAGATGCCGGGTATGATGATTCCTCATGGCCTGCCGGTAATGCGCTCCTTGGTTACGGGACAATCGACGCCGGACCGGTCATCACAACCATCAGCTATGGTGGTGATCCTAATAATAAGTATCCAACGTATTATTTCAGAAAAACGATTAACTGCTCCGTTACCGGTAATGAAACATATTATGAGATCAATACCCTGATAGATGATGGCGCTGTGTTCTATATCAACGGTGTGGAAGTTCAGCGTGTCAACATGCCTGCCGGAACGATAACCCATAGTACACTGGCAATAACTTACGCCGGCGAAACATACCAGCAGTTCAACATTCCTGCTTCTTACATTCAAAACGGGCTTAATACCATAGCGGTCGAGGTGCATCAGAACAGTGTGAGCAGTTCTGACCTCGGGTTTGATATGAACCTTATTCCCCATGTTAATCCGGTTGACCTTAATTCGACCTGGAAATATAATGATACCGGCACAGATCTCGGCACTGACTGGAAAGAGGCAGGTTATAACGATTCAACATGGGCTATGGGAAATGCACTGCTGGGCTATGGAACCATAGATGCCGAACCTGTCATCACCACGGTAAGCTATGGAGGCGTTGACACCAACAGATACCCGACTTGTTATTTCCGTAAAACCTTTGGTTACATGACCACCGGTACGGAAAACTATTTTATTATCAGGGCTTTGGTTGATGACGGCGCTGTTTTTTATATCAATGGCACAGAAGTTCAGCGAGTGAATATGCCTTCAGGGACGATCACTTACAGCACACTTGCGCCTACCTATGCCGATGAGGCCAATTACCAGCAGCTCATCATCCCGGCAAATTATGTTCAGAACGGGATGAATACCATTGCCGTGGAAGTGCATCAGACGAGTGCGACAAGTTCCGATCTCGGATTCAACATGGAATTGATCCCTCAGACGGCTTCCACCATAAGCCAGATACATTTCGGAACTACCAATCTGCCGCTCGACGGTGCAACAATAACCTGGCGGGGCCCCGGTACATCCGACAGCCTCCGCTGGGGTTATGATACCTTATATATGGAGGGTACCTACGCCGGAGTGATGAGAAGTAATTATGTCCAAAGTCTTTTTGATTACAGTTTTCCTGTTTTACTTAAAGACACCGTAATACATTACACAATATGGGATTCATTCATGCAGAAATGGACAGATGATAACGTATATTACACCGCTAAAGGTTCTGATGCAGAACATTTTACTTTTACGGCTATGGGCGACAGCCGTACCAACTGGGATGACTGGAATTCTATATCGGAGGCGGTCAGGCCATCGGACTTTGTGCTGTTCCTCGGCGACATGGTGGATGTAGGTGGAACAACCTCCTCATGGGATACATGGTTTGATCACGGCGAGAAGTTTTTCAAAAACAATATGGTATACTATACCTTAGGAAATCATGATCTCGTCAATGACCCTGATGCCGTAAATTTTACCAATCTGATGGTTCAGCCCCCGGCCCCGGGAGATGAACTTTATTATTCCTTTGTGGTAGGGAATTCTTTGTTTATCGGACTTAACAGCGAAGATGCGTCGGATTCCCTGCAGTACAACTGGCTGCTTAATACCCTGGAAAGTAATAAAGATAAAAAATGGAAATTCGTGTTCTTTCACAGGCCGTTCTATACCAGCCCTTCCCATGCGGGTGAAATGGATTATCTGTTTCCTACATGGTGGAAGGCATTCGATGATTACGGCGTGGATGTAATCTTTAACGGGCACACACATAACTATCAGAGAACCGTTCCCATAAACAGGAATATCTCCGATACTTCCGGTGTTGCCAGCTATGGTCACTGTCCTTTGAATGGCCGCTGTCAGATCGTTTCCGGAGCTGCCGGAGCGCCCATGTATGGCCCGGGATACGGCTGGTTCATGGCAAAAAGTGCCAGTATCATGCATTATGTGAATATTGAAGTTGCCGGCGATTCGCTCGTCATTAAAACGTTCGATTATAATAATGTGATGATTGACAGTCTTATGATATTTAACACCCTCAATCTGAATATCACAGCTACAGCTACGGGAATATGCTATGACGACTCAGTAACCCTGACGGGAAGCGGTGCTGAAACCTATTCATGGGACCAGGGTGTTAGCAATGGCATCCCCTTTGCCCCTTGGCAAACGGAACTCTATACCCTGATTGCTTCCAATGCCGATCAGTGTTCTGATACAGCGAGTATTACGGTAACGGTGCATCCCACTTTTGCACTTACCGAAGATCATGCCATATGCAGTGGCGATAGCATTATCTGGCACGGAAACGTTTACAATTCCCCCGGAACCTATACCGTAAGCTATCAGACGGCATTCGGCTGCGACAGTATATACACCATGAACCTCGCTGTGGACCCGTCGTATTTGTTTACAGAAAATCAAAACATATGTAGCGGCCAGTCTTATACCTGGCACGGAAACATATATAATACAGCAGGAACCTATACCGACAACTACCAAACAGCTTGCGGAAATGACAGTATATACACCTTGAACCTTACTGTAGACGCCGCCTTTTCATTTACGCAATACGATACCATTTGCGCCAGCGAAATCTATTTCTGGCAAGGTGGTATTTACAATGCTTCCGGTACGTATTCAGCAAATTATCTGACAATGTGCGGAACCGACAGCATCTATACCCTGAATTTATTTGTTAAAACCGCCCCGTCAGATCGTTCTGTTTATGCATCTTCCAATAATGTATGTTTTAATAATTCTGCAAACATTTATCTCCTGAATTCCGAAAATCTGGTGTCTTATCAGTTACTGAAAAACGGAATGATTTCGGGTAGCCCGCAAGCCGGAAACGGAGACACCCTGACCTTTAATACGGGTCCGATGACCGAGGCCGCGCAATTTTCCATCCATGCCGCTTATGTTACTACGTGGTGTGAAAGATTATTTGACACGCTGTATATTACAATCGATAATGCTTCATATACGTTTAATGAGATTGATACGATCTGCGAAGGAGGGGTATATATATGGCAGGGTGATACTTATACCGCTGCCGGCGTTTACACCAAAAACTACCAGAGTATCTGTGGCAACGATAGTATTTATACACTGAATCTTTATGTGAAGCCCAAACCGGCAGATTTAAGCTCCAGAGACGGATTGGTGGCTTTTTACCCTTTTAATAATAATGCCAGTGATGAAAGCGGACATGGAATCGACGGAACAGTTTTCGGAGCAGACCCTGTTGCCGACCGGTATCTGAATGTCAACAGCGCATTTAGCTTCGACGGGTATGGCGACTATATCTATTTCGCCGACACGGTTCCGGCTTTGTTACAGATCCAAAATGAAATAACACTGTCTGCCTGGATCTACGTTACCTCTTATCCTTCATACGGTGATCTGGGCTTAATTGTGGGAAGCCAGCACGACGGATACGGAGGTTCAGGAGCTTCGTTATTCCTGGATGGAAGAACAAATCCCGACGGACAAACTGCACAGCCCGGACATATACATTTCCAGATCGGCGACGGAAGCTGGCACGTTTCTAATGCCAAAACACCGGTGCCGCTGAACCAGTGGGTGCATATTGTGGCAACCCGGAAAGCAAACGAAGACGCCAGTATTTATTATAACGGGGTGTCTCAACCCATATCTTCTGTCGCATGGTCGGGCAATGTTTCGTATACAGGGACATACTTTGCCATCGGAAGGCAGGGCGATTACACCAACAGGTTCTTCAGCGGAAATATTGATGATGTAAGGGTTTATGACCGCAAAATCTCTGAATCGGAAGTCCGTTCACTCTACTACGATA
>Ga0209717_1000644_pt1 | contig 41809 bp, 37 predicted proteins | sample AD_UKC048_MetaG_FD_184418 | JGI IMG/M metagenome (GOLD analysis project Ga0209717, IMG submission 184418) | Active sludge microbial communities of municipal wastewater-treating anaerobic digesters from USA - AD_UKC048_MetaG (SPAdes) (version 2) | ecosystem: Engineered > Bioreactor > Anaerobic >...
TCTTTATTGTAGATTGGTAAAATCCATCTTAATCTCTCTTCTTTAATTGTTTTTGGCATAGTAGTACACATATACCAAAATCTTAAATGATTTTGGTAAAAACCGCCAAATGTGTGTGCACATTACCTGGGCATATTGACAAAAATAATGAAGTATGATATTAATATATATTAAATTAGATTAAATAACAAGTGGAGGGAAATATGGAAAAGGTTTTATTTGTCGTCGATTCCAGTAGTCAAAAACCACTGATTGATGACATAAAAAAATGGTTTTCCGGAAAAAGGTTTTCCGAAAAGTTTGAGATGGTTTTTACCGATGAAGATAAAGCCTGTTCAGTGATGGACTCTGACAAAGGTTGGGCGGCAGTAGTTTTTTGTTCCTGGGAACCCAATGGGGGAACATTGAGCACGGTTCAAGATGTGCTTAGAACATTTTTTGGGCAATCGATAGCATGTAATCAAAACGAATTTGTTCGAAAAATGTTGATGGCAATGAAGTGTGGCCACGCTTGTAGCCCCGCTGAATTACCAGCCTTAATTGGATGGCTCTTGTTATCTTGAATTTTAGGGCAACATCAGACCGTTAATTTAATGACACATGAGCTGGGTCTAACCAACCCAGTTTTTTTTATTTTCCAAAATACAATTTCGCCTATCGGCGATTTATTAACCACCCCGCCCGACTTCGTCGAGGCGCCCCGCCTTCAAAAGGCGGGGATTTCCATTATTCATAATTCATTATTCATAATTCATTTTTTTGTATCTACCTGGCATTTGACATCTTTAGGATTACAGCCAAGGACAATTAAAATGCTGGTATTAGGGAAACTAGCCATTTGTTGTTTTAAATTTTCGGGAATTTCCGTAGCCACATTAGCATTAAGACTCTTTTGCAAAACGCTAAGCACATCTTCTCTGGCATTGGCATCTAGAATATAAAGCACAGTTTTTTCATAAACAATCGTGCTACTGGCATTGCCTGTGGCCACAATTTCAAAGCCCACAGAATTTAAAAAACCAGCTGTATCACGGGCCAAACCTTCAACTTTTGTGCCATTAAAAACTGCCACTTTAACCGGTTCTAATTCATGACCATTTTGAATAATGAAAATATTTTCTGCTAAATTTTTTAACTCTGAATAATCACTAACTCTGGGTAAAAGCACATAGGCGCCTTGATCGGTGACATCTGCTTTCAAAAGACCTTTGGCCGAATTATCCAAGACAATTCTTTTAATTTTATTTTGATCAATATTTTTGGCTAAAGAAATAATATCTGGCAATTTACTAAGAGACACGTTGGTTTGTAAATTCTCTTTTAATGGATTAAAAAGACTGTTTAATTTGCTAGGAGATGTTAAAAAGCTTAAGCTAAAAATTTTTTCTTTAACAGCCATGATAATTTTTTGTTGCCTAGCTGATCTGGCAAAATCTGAACCTTCACCATTGTTGCCATGTCTGGAGCGGGCAAATTTTAAAGCTGTCAGGCTATCCATTTTTTGGCAACCAGCGGTAAAGGTAATTGTTTCTGTCAGCGAATCATCAGTGGGATAAGTGGGGTCTGTAAATGTTTTATCAACACAAACTTCTATACCATCTAAACTATTAATAATTTCTTCAAAAGCTTTAAAATCAAATCTAATCCAATAGTGAATGGGGATATCAAAAATTTTTTCTATAGTTTTTGCGGTAAAGGCTGAACCACCACCATTATATTTATCTGTTTCACCAAAAGAGTTGGCAGCATTTATTTTATTAGTGCCGTGGCCTTCAATGTTGACATATAAATCTCTAGGAATGGAAATTAAGGCTAAATCATTGGTGGATGGTTTATAAGAACCAAGCATGATGGTGTCTGTTAAATATGGACCGTCATGACCAGGTCCACCTTGGCCTAGAATTAAAAAATTGATTCTGTCATTAAGTTCGCCATTGAGTTTTTCCATACCTATCAATTGTCGGAATTGTTTAATGACTGGCAATCTGCCAATACCAGCCAAAAGAGAAGTATCGGAAGGTAGAACTTTATAGGAAAAGAAAGAGATAATTACTACAGTAATTAAAAAAGCAAAAAAAACAATTTTAAAAATACGCCAAGGTTTGCTCCGGGGCGCTGAAGGTCGTTGAAATTTTTTTAGATCATCTTCTAATTTTGAATATGGCAACATAAAAATAGTTAAAAGACAATAGTTTTTATCTTATATATTATAGCCTGTTAATAACTCTTGTGTCAATTTGATTTTTATGTTATTATGGCCTATAATTATTCTAATTAAATATTGGGCGCATAGCTCAGCTGGTTAGAGCGTTGCATTCACATTGCAAAGGTCCATGGTTCAAATCCATGTGCGCCCACCAATTAAAAATTTAAAATCTAATCACTATGACTAACATGCCTTCATTCGAGCCGACAACTAAAAAAGAGGAAATCAAGGAATCTTTTAAACAATTCGCTTGGGAAACTTTGAAAATAATAATTATTTCTTTGGTTATTATTTTTCCAGTTCGTTATTATTTAATTCAACCTTTTTATGTTAAAGGTCAATCAATGGAACCAAATTTTCATGATAACGAATATTTAATTATTAATGAAATTGGCTATCGTTTTAATAATCCCGAGAGAGGCGATATTGTTGTTTTTAAATATCCTAAAAATCCTAGTGAATTTTATATTAAAAGAGTAATTGGTTTGCCTGGCGAAAGAATTAAAATCACTGATGGAGAAGTGACAATATTTAACGCGGAAAATCCTAATGGTAAAGTTTTGGATGAAAGTTCATATTTAGCTCCTGGAACAGAAACTAGTGGCAAATTAGAAACAAACTTAGGTGCCAATGAATTTTTTGTTTTAGGTGATAACCGATCTTCTTCCAAGGATTCTAGATATTTTGGTACAGTTGATAAGGAATTTATTGTGGGTAAAACCTGGATTCGTGGTTGGCCTTTTAATCGTATTAAAATTTTTGAAAAACAAAATTATTAATGAAATTTTTAATTTTGAATTTTTAATACTGCTTTAAAATTTAATCATTCAAAATTATTTTAAAATTCAAAATTTGTTTTTTGAATATTTAGATATTTTAATTTGTTTCGAATTTCGATATTCGAATTTCGAATTTATACATTATGTCTCGACCTAAAAAAAATCAAACTCCAGCAGAACCACCAGTTAAACACAGTCGTCAAAATCATAAGATTCAAACTCTTAAAGGTTTTAAAGATGTTTTACCAGAACAGCAAAAATTTTGGAATTTTGTTTTTGAAAAAGTTAAAGACACGGCTGATGATTATAGTTTTCAAAAAATTGATACACCAATTTTGGAGTCAGCCTCTTTATTTCAAAGAACACTTGGTGAAGAGACAGATATTGTGGGTAAGGAAATGTATACTTTTACAGATAAAAGCGGAGAATTGGTAACCCTCAGGCCAGAAATGACTGCCCCGGTGGCTAGAGCATATATTGAACACGGCATGGTTTCTTGGCCACAACCAGTTAAATTGTGGTATTGGGCCTCTTTATACCGTCATGAAAATCCGCAAGCTGGTAGATATCGTGAACACCACCAATTTGGTTACGAAATTTTAGGCGGTAAAGAACCAACTTTAGATGCAGAATTAGTCATAATTGCTTATGGTCTTTATAAATCTTTTGGTTTAGAACCAGAAATTGAAATTAATAGCATTGGTTGTCAATCTTGTCGTAAAGAATATATTAAATTATTAAAAAAATATTTTAAAGATAAAAAAGTTTGTGAGACTTGCACTAATCGTTTAGAAAAAAATCCTTTGCGGGTATTAGATTGTAAAGAAAATAAATGTCAGGAAAATTTGAAAAGCGCGCCACAAATTATTGATTATTTGTGTGAAGATTGTAAAAATCATTTTGTGAGATTACTAGAAATTCTTGATGAAAATAGTATTACTTATAATTTAAATCCATATTTAGTGCGTGGTTTGGACTATTACAACGGCACAGTTTTTGAAATTTTTGTTAAAGGTAATGATGAATCTAGGATTGCTTTGGGTGGTGGCGGTCGTTATGATTATTTAATAGAACAAATTGGTGGCCGAGCCACACCAGCTTTGGGATTTGCTGGTGGCGTGGAAAGAGTAGTCATAAAATTAAAAGAATTGGGTTTAGAAATTAAAGATGAAGGACATGGTGATGTTTTTGTGGCGCAACTTGGCGATGAAGCGAGAAAAAAATGCATGAAACTTTTTAATGAATTAAGAAAACAATCTATTAAAACTCGAGAAGCTTTTAATAAAAAAGGGTTGACAGAACAATTGGAAATAGCCAATCGTCTTAAAGTTAAATATGCTTTAATTTTGGGTCAGAAAGAAATAATGGAAGGCACGATTATTATTCGCGATATGGATTCTGGGGTGCAAGAAATAATTGATTTTGATAAGGTTATTCCTGAAGTTAAAAAAAGACTTTTGGGTCTGAACGGACTTAAGGTCTATTCAGAGAATAGAATAACTGATAATTAGCAATTAGTAAATTTTTTTAGAATTAATTATAAAATCATTTTACCGTTTACCTGTTACTGTGTACCGTGTGCCGTTTTTTATGTTTAAAATATTAAAATCATCCCATAAATCAGAGGCTCGGCTTGGCGAGTTAACTACTAAAAATGGCGTTTTGCAGACGCCGTTTTTTATGCCGGATGCCACCAGAGCGGTCTTAAAAAATTTAAGTGTTGCAGAATTAGAAAATTTGGGTTTGGCGGCCATGGTGGTTAATACCTTTCATTTATATTTACAACCTGGCTTGGAAATTATTAAAAAAAATAATGGTGTGCATAAATTTATGAATTGGCCCGGGCCACTATTGGCTGATTCTGGTGGCTATCAAATTTTTTCTTTAATTCATAAATCTGGGAAAATGGGTAAAATTTATGATAGTCACGTCGAATTTAGATCACCTGCTGATGGTTCATTACATAAAATGACGCCAGAAAAATCTATTCAGATTCAATTTGATTTGGGTGTTAATATGTTGGTGGTTTTGGATGATTGCCCGCCCAATAATTATAGTCATAAACAAATTTATTTTTCAGTGGAGCGGACAATTAGTTGGGCCAAGAGATGCCACCAGGAATTTGATAAACAAATTAAAAAAAGAAAAATTACCGAGAAAAATAAACCTTTACTTTTTGGGGTTATTCAGGGCGGTGAAAATTTAGAATTAAGAAAAAAATGCGCTTCAGAATTAGTTAAAATAGGTTTTGACGGTTTGGGTTTTGGTGCCAGGCACGTTGACGAAGAGGGAAATTTTTTGACTGAGGTTTTAAAAACTACAGCTGAGAGTATTCCAATTAATTATTTGAGATTTGCTTTGGGCATTGGCAAACCCGAAGACATTGTTCGGGCTGTAAAAATGGGTTGGGATATGTTTGATTGTGTGATCCCCACCCGTGAAGGAAGACACGGGAGAATTTACCAAGGTAAATGGAAAATGGAAAATGGCAAAAGCAATGGAAAAAATAATTTTTATAAAATTTTAAATATTAATAACGCAGAATTTACTAGAAAAAATATAGTTATTAATAAAAATAGTAAACTAAAAGAATTACGTGAATATTCACTGTCTTACCTTCATCATTTATTTAAAATTGGCGATCCTTTGGGTCAAAGATTAGTTAGTTTAAATAATTTGGAATTTTATCTTGACTTAATGGTGGATTTGCACTATGGTATTAAAAAAGGACAGATCTAATTTTTAATAATACAAAACAAACTAGGAGGACTTGTTATGGATTTAGACATTTTTCTAAAATTAAAAAACAAGACTAAAATTAATAAAATTTGGCATCTGGTTTTGGCCAGTTTTTTTGCTATAAGTATTTTATTGGCCACATGTCTGTGTCCAACCTGGCATCGTTATGCCACGGCATTGGTGGCTTTGACCGCAGTCATAATTATCTGGGGCATTAGCTCCGTGGCGGAAAAATAAAACATATTATTGGGCGCCCTTTTAAAAGGGCGTTTTATTTTTGCTTAAAATATATTTATTTGTTATAATAAATTACATGAAATATAAATTTTTATTACTCACTGTTTTGTGTTTAGGGCTAGCAATTTTGGCGCCCAATTTTGTTTTGGGGTCAGAGCCAAGCAATTCTTTTGAAGCTGTTAATTTATATTTTTTTTATGCTAACACATGTCCACATTGTCATGAAGAAGCTACCTATTTGGCCAAATTAAAATCAGAATTGGGGGATAAATTAAATATCATTTCTTATGAACTAACTGAAAATGAGGCCAATGTAAAACTGCTAGAAAAATTTGGGCAAAGATTTAATTTAGATTTAGGTCAAATGCCAGTGCCAGAAACTTTTATTGGCGACAAAAGTTTTGTTGGTTATGGTTCTGAAGAAATTGATGGCGCTAATATTAAAAATGCTGTTAAGCAGTGTTTAAAACTTGCTTGCCATGATGTGGGCCAAGAAATTATTAATGCTAAAGACGATGCAAGTAAGGCTAAAAATAATACCTTCCCAGTAATTATTATTGTGGTTGTGATTATATTTATTGTCGGTTTAGTCTTAATCAATAGAAATAAAGATTAAAAAATTATTCTTAATTCTTAATTCATCTTATAATTCACAGGATCCCTCGACTCGTCCCGTATTCTCGGGACTTCGCTCGGGATAAACTATAAAAAACATGAACATTCAATTTTCTTATAAACAAGTTGATGAAAAGGGCAGAGTTTTTTTAGAAGATTATTTAGATAAAAAGATTAGTCGTTTGACAACTTTATTGAGTGAAGAAATTCTGTCCAGTTCTCGTTTGGAAATTCGCTTGGAAAAATTTGTTAAAAAAGAGGCCTATAAAGTAGAAATATTTTTAATTACTCCTCATAAAAAATTTGGCGCCAAGGAAGATGATCATACTATTATTGAAGCTTTTGATCTGGCTTTAGATAAACTTATTATTCAAATAAGAAAAGACCATGAAAGGATATTAAAAATTAACCAAGCAAATGAAACCGGAGTTTAATTTGCTTATAAAAATATGATTTCTATAGATCAAGAAAAATGTATAGGTTGTGGCATGTGCGTTTCCATTTGTGATAGTATTTTTGTGATGAATGATGAAATTCACAAAGCCGAAGTTAAAAGTCAGGAAGTGGGGGAGTGCGATGTACAAAATTGTGTTGATTCTTGTCCAACACAGGCTATTAGCAATAATTAAAACACAAATAAAATTCGAATTATTAATTTGAATTGCAATCAATAAAACAGACTTGTTTAGAGGTCTGTTTTATTATTAGAAATTTTTAAGTAGCACAGAAGTCCTAGTAAAAATGTTAGGCCTTGGCTTAAAATAACTAGGCGCCAATCTATATATTGCTCATGATAGAAAATTAAATGCACCCAGTGATGGAAGTTTTGGTATTGGGTAATAAAATAAAATTTTATAGGCGAGATGATGTTGATGCCCCAAAGAACATCAGGTAAAATACCACCAGCAATAGCGCTTAAAACAGAAGCAGATTTTAAAATATTTTTTCGATATTTTTTAATGGTTAAGAGCAAGAAAAATAATAATAAAAAATCTGTAGCAATAGTAATAATAAAATTTAAATGAGTGGCAGCTTGCCAAGCCGGATCATGGGGAATGGAGTCTAAAATAAAATGTGCTAGAAATGCTAGAGCAAAGGCCAGAAAGGGATTTTTTATTTTAGTGCCAATAATTAAACTAATTGGTGTGTGAACTGTTAAATACATAAGTAAAAGTATTATAACAATTATTTTTGTTTTTGACAAAGATAAGTTTTAGAAATGATTGAATTTAAGATAAGGTAGTGTAGTGGGGAAATAAAAAAGCCGCTGGGAGAACCCAAGCGGTTTTATTTTATGAATTTTGAAAGGGTTGGTTAACCCTTGGCAGCACTTACTATGTCTTGAATGACATTTAATTCTTCCTGGTCCAGTGTTAAAAAATACAACGGATGTTCGGGATTTCTTATATCTTTTAAATCATCTTCTGTAAATTTTTTAGCAAAATCAACAATGCTTTGCATAAAATGAATTGCTAGTTCTTTGGTTTTAAAAACTGACTTTGTGCTCACTAAGGGTTTGTAACTGTGGCCTTCCCCCCTTGTTATCCAACCAACATACAAACCATTGTCCTTTGATGGGCCACCAGCGTCAACGATAATGTCGTCTAGATTACCTGCTATTTCCCAAAGAGTCATTCTCGTAAGACCCATAATTTCCTCCTGTGTGTAGTTGTGTTAATTGTATCCAATAAATCAATCATGTTTGATTATATTTTATACTTATATATTAAAAGGTCAAGCGATCTATACTACATTTTATTTTGAAATAAAATAAACTAAAAAACCAGAGTTTTGGACTCTGGGTTTTTGAAAATTGCACCTAAAATTTTATATTCTTTTTAAATGGCTATTTCTTAAGGTTTTGGCATTTTTATTGGTTATCACACTTTTACCAGTTTCTTTTTCTATTTCCATCCTAGCTTTTTTAGCCGCCAAACCACCTTTGCGAGCCACCTGTTTATTTTTTTCCAACCCGATTGGCTGTTGTTCTTTAGATATTTCAGAGGTTGAGGCTTCTGCCAACATATTTAAAATCAATTCCAAATTAGTCATATTATCTCGCAAGTTTTCTTTTTTTAAACCCTTAAATTTTTTGTAATCTTTAACACTTCTATCGGCCCAAGATTTAGTAATTTCATTTGTTAAAATTGCATATTCCAGGCCTTCTTGCATACCCCTAACTTGCCATTCATCAGTTAATTCTTTTCTAACTTCAATACTTTTTAATCTTTGATTTATCCATTCTTTGGAATAACCTTTTTGTAAATAAGTCTTTATAGCTCTATTAAAAGCAAGCTCTGGATCTTCGGTTTCTTCTATCCTCTCATAACCGACTTTGGCCAACCATAATTTTAATGGCTCGGCTTTTGGAGAAGGGATTGATTGAATTATTCTAAACATTGTTTCTGTGTCGGCGGTATCGGTTAAATAAAATTTACCATCAGGAGACTCTAATTTCAGTTGTCCCACTTTTTGGGACAACTCACTTCCCTCTTGTTTTAACTTTATTTTTAAAGCGTACCAATATTTTCTTGGCCTTGGACTTTCGGTTAATATCTCGATCAAATCAACAACAGAAAAATACCAAAGCTCTTTTTCTTCATCCCAAATTCGACGAACTTGTTTTTGATTAAATAAAATTATGGAATTTGATTTTTTCATAAACTTTTTTAGGTTATTATTATTTATTATACTACTATGCTATATTATGTAAAACAAAAAAAATACCGAATTGATCAGTGTCTTTTGGTTGCACCTCGTGGACGATGTTGGAACTAAAATAAGAGAGTTTAATGAATATATTTATGTGCCGGTGGTAAATTTGGGGAAATAAAAAATCCCTTGAACATACGTAATCCAAGGGATTAAAACGGTACAACCCATGATGATTATTGTTGTCTCATGAGTTGTTCAATGTACTGGAGAGCTGCCTCAACAGGATTTCCTGTTTTCCCGGCAAGCGCTTGAAAAAGCATATTAAACGGATCCTGTTTTGATGGTTGACGATTGAGATCATAAATACGAGTTCTGATTTTTTCCAATACATTGGCACAAAGGGGAGTATTTGGCGAAATCTCCGCTTCGTCCTGCAAACTTCTGATAGCGTCTTGCACCTGGAGTGCTACAGCAACATCGTCGTGGTTAGTTGTTGCCTTTACCAAATCTTGGACGGTTTCCATTGTTTTCTCCTAAAATATAAATATAGTAATGACACGAAAAGTTATTTAATTCCCCAAAAATCGACAAATTTTGCCCTGACACTCGGTGGGAGTTTTTGGGTATGTTTTAAAAACTTCACATAAAACACGTCGTATCCGCCCGTTGTCGATAACCGACTAAAACCAATTTTTTTGTCATAAGTTGACCAACTTCCTTCCCAGCGATGGGTAACTGAATTTATACGGACGTTTTGCTCGATATTACGCCCATAAAAATTATAATCCACGGCTGTTACTTGAATCTCCTGGCCGTTCAGAGAAATGCATAAATGACACTCACCGTCCGGGAGTTTTAAAGAATAGCATTCCCGCCAGTAGTCATTCATAATGACTACATTTTTCCAAACTTTGTTGTCGCCACACTGTACAAAAACCATAAAAAGCACTATGGCTGTGACAAAAAATCGAATCGCTTTCATACGACCTCCCTAATTTAACTTGCTATTCTTATTGTTAAATGATTTATTTGTTTTATTGATAATTGCTATTATATCACATATTTTAATTCCTGTCAACTCCAATTTTCCCCAATCAAAAAACCAGCTGGTTAAAGATGGTTTTTAATTTATCTAATTTAACTCACAGCGGACAGCAATCATTTTCCAGCATTTCGCATATTGTCTATTATGTGCCGTGGCGAATCTAAAGTATATTTGAGCCATGGCATATAATAGCTGTGATATGCGAAGTGCGTTGAATAAATAAAACGCTGACTACGGTGTCAGATTTGGTTTATTAAATACCTCACACTAATACTCACTATTTCTTTAATATTTCTCTTGGATTAATTCCTTTAGATCGGCCAACAATGCCCTCTTCTTCCATCTTATCAAGAAGTTCGGCAGACTTAGCATAACCCAATGTTAATTTTCTCTGGATAAACGAAGCTGAAGCTTTGCCAAATTCTATGACTAACTTTTTTGCTTGCTTATATAAATCTTCATCGCTCCTGTTGTCTTGCGGTTCTTCGTTTGGTTTTTTTATGCTGGTCATAAGTTCTGTATACTGCTGATTCATTTTAAAGAGAATGGTTTCATTTGAAGAATCTAATTTTTGGTCAAAAAAATCTGTTTTTAAAGCAATGTCGTTAATCTTATTGTTTAGTTTTTTTAATAAAAATAAAATGACCAGTAAGATTATTACTAAAATGGCGATGGCGAGGTAGATTGGGGTAGACATATGGGTTTTGTTAATATTTTTTCTTACATATATTGTTTCTAAGGCTTGAGGAACTACTAAATCTAAGCATATTTTGTATTTTATATTTTTATTATATTTTTATCCAGTCTTTTTCATCATAAAGATCAAACATTTGTTTGTCATTCAATCTCCATTCTTTGTCAGAGTAATTATTATCTTTATTTACAACTATACCTCCAAATAAATTTTTACCTTTTTTATTTTCATCTTCTATGTATTTTGCCATTGCTTCAGCTTTAGTTTTTGTCCATGTCTGGTGTTCAGCATCATCCTTGTGTTTTGTTTCAAAAATACCAATGCGTTCATCTGTGTATTTAACTACATAATCGGGGTAAGCAGTATGAATTTTATCTTTCCCATCTTTATTATCGTACTCATAACGAATACCAAGATATTCTGCACTTAAAGCACCATTTTTATACCACCATGCTATATTCTTTTGTTGATCAATATATTTTTCAAATTCTTTTTCTGGGTCTGATCTATTTGTTTTTAAATAACAAGGAGACATTAAACATTTTTCATATTTTATTTTTTTATATTCCTTGCTTGATAGATAATCAACTTCTTTAATTTCAAAGTCATTATTGTAAATATCTCTTTCTTTGTCAGATTTCTTTATTTTTTTATCATCATATTCCTTTACTGATTCTTTAAGAATTGGAACAATTATATCTTTATTATTCAAAAACATTTTCTGAGCAACCAAAATATTATCTTTCATGTTTTCAAATAAATATAAGCTACAAAAAATATACCATGAACTACAAAGCATATCCGTTGATCTTACTATATTGGTAAATGGGTATATGTTATTTTTCATTTTCTTGCGAAAAAGCAAATAAATTTCACCTTCTGTGGCGATAACATCTTGAGAACTTCCCGAAATGCGATCAAGAATATCAATACTTTCAGTATTTATTTCGGTCTCATTAAAAATACTCAATTTAACTATATCTGAAAAAATAAACTTTTTAACCTTTAAATTGATTATATTTTGTTTTTTATCACCATCTTTTAGTTCAAACGCTTCTTTTAATTTACTGGCAAAGATAGGGTGAAAATCAGCTCTTATATCTTGATAATCAGCTCGGCTACGATAGTAAGACAAAAGTTTTAATGATTTGTAAATAGCATTTCTCGTTGTACATAAATCACCGAGTATGTTTGGATTATAATTTTCTATATCAATATCGGCTTCACTTTGATTTGTATATATATAACATTTATTTAACGCTGGAGAATTTTTATAATGTTTTTGCTCGGGCATTCTGAGTATTCGTCCAATAACTTGGATTTTAAATATTTCACTTTTAGTTTCTCTGTACTTAACGAGGATTTGAGCACGAGGGCAATCCCAACCTGTCGCTACTGCTTCCTTAAAAATCAAAAATTCTTGTTTGGCATAGTTTTCTCTGATTCCCACGAGGTTTATTTTGTCTTTATCCTCACTCAACCATATCGCCAGTTTTCCGTTATCTTTATTTACGCCCTCTCTTTCTAAAAATTCCTCAATTTCTTCTATCTTTGCATCGCCCTCTTCGGCATTGGCTACTTGAATTAAAACAAGAGGATTTATATTTGTCTCTTCTTTTTCGTATATTTTTTTTAATTCTTTTCTTTTTAAAAAAGCTTGCCTAAGTACTTCTGATGAACTTAACTCGAAGTCTTTTTCAGAAATAATATTTTCATTTACAATAATCTGATTCTTGATCATTCCGCTACCGATGACTTCCTGCGCTTTTACTTCTTCGTGATAAACGATTCTATATTCGTCACTAGATTTTATTTTTGGTGTAGCACTAATTTCCAGTGTGATACTTGGTCTAATAAGTTCAACAATTTCTTTTCCACGATCAGAGTCAAGAGAAAGATGGGATTCATCAACAATAAGAATTATTTTAATTCCATTATTTGTGGTGTTATCTAATATCTCCCTAAAATTGATGTTATCCCCATCTTTCATTGCAATATTTTTCCATTCACCTTTTTTATCTTTTGTCCGTATTTTTTCCCAGTTAATTACCAAGATTTCTCCCTCTCTTAAGGATGTTTGTGAACCAGAACAAACATATTCAATTGTTCTTACTTTTGGAGATTCCCCATAATATCTTTCGAGAGATTCTTTGCTTTGAATATGAATATTGCCAGTACCAATAGAGAGCCAAATAAAAGCAGTGTTCTTGACGCCAGAAACTACTTTATCAATAATCTGTGAAGCCATATATGTTTTACCGCTACCTGTTGGAGCCTTAAGAACAGCGAACATTCTCTCGTTTGTATTTTTTGCCAAAAAACTTAATATCTCGGTAGATAAATTTTGTATAGCAGTTATTTGATATTTTATTTCTGATGCTTGCATATTATTTTTTATTTAATTTATAAATATCTTCATAAACCTTTAATATCTTTTCGGGGATTGGCTCTATTTTAATTTGCAACCAATCATCGTGATTTATATCTAAACTTTCATCCGTAAGCGAGAATATATAAGCAACTTTTTCTTCTTTATATTTTAAAAGTTTTTTTCTCATTTCCTCTAATCTGTCGTAATTAATATCAAAATAAATACCAATAACTTTTGAACCATTTTGTGTATTCCCTGTTACAATTTTATATGTTGGGGAATATTCATCACCGACTTCTTCAACAACATCAAAAACCCCTTCCTTGAGACAAAGTATTTCAGTAGAAGCACTTGTTATCCTAAATTTCATCGCATCTTTATTTTTATTTTTATCTATAAAAGTATTTTTCAGATAACGCAAATTACCACAAATAGGTTTTTTATTGTTATAACCATATACCACATTATAGATTCTCTTATATGTTTTTTCTTCGCATATATTAGATTCATTACTGGCACATAAAATAAACGTCCTATTTTGTTTATCCTGATTATTTAAATCAATTACGGCATGTCCTGAGGAACCTGACCCAGCAAAAAAATCTAAAACTGTTATATCTGATTTAGGATGTAATAACATTATTCTTTTTATAAAATCAATGGGTTTTTTGCCATTTTTAAAATCAACACCGCCCTCTCCAGATAACCCGTTCCAACTTAGGTCACTCCATAAAGTACCAATTTTATCGTATTTTTCAATTCTATTTAATGTTCTTCTTGACGTATCACTTAACCAATTAACCAAATCTCCATTTAGATAATGACTTGTGGCCATCATATTTTTTCTTTTACCACTACGAGGAATATATTCGATTGAAAAAAGCCCCTTATCGTTATTAATTGCATCATTAACTTTAGACCTTATAGAAGACTGTGCTGGCTGACCCCTAAAAATTCTATCAAAATAATCATAATAAATTTTTTCTTTATTTATTTTTTTTTCTTTAATCAATTTACTTATAGTGGAAATTTTATATTTATTATGCTTATATATTTTTATATCTTTATCACTCCCGTCTTTGATTGTTTTAACAAATTCCCTAATTCCCTCATCCAAAAGAACCTGCCTATATTCAAAACCTTTTTTATTTTCTTCTTTTTCATTAATAATTTCCATTAAATCACGGTAAAGATAAACTGGTTTATATGAAAAAAAATCTTTGTTTTTGCAATAAAACAAAAGATACTCAATATGTTTTTTAAGTTTTTTATCTTCCCCTCCACCACTCGCCCCAGAGCTATTTTTTGTCTTTACACTAATACAGTTTATAAAATTATTTTCTCCGAAAATAGAATCGCAAAGTAGTTTCAATTGCGCTTGTTCGTTGTCATCTATTGAAATAAAAATAACCCCGTCTTCCGCAAGTAATTCCAAGGCAAGCACCAATCTTCTTTTCATAAAAGATAGCCATTTGCTATGCCTAAAGCTATCATCTCTGCTCACAAATGGATCTTTAAAATCGTCATCGTAAATAAAATCTTTATTTCCTGTGTTATACGGTGGATCAATGTAAATGACATCAATCTTGCCCTTGTGGGTATAATTTAAAACAGAAAGAGAGTGATAATTATCACCCTCAATTAAAATATTAACTGGTTTATTTTTATCAGTTATTATGGCTTTGTTTTTAACTTCCTTCAAAACAGGAATTTTAGTTTGGCAATCTAAAACTACCTGTTCTGGTTTATCTTCCCAAACAAGGCCATATTTTTTGCGAGATTTAAGTTGCTTGATTTCATTTTCAAGAATCTTGATTTTGTCAAGCAGTTCTTTGTTGTTTTGATCGGACATTTCGCGTAGGTTTTATTCAGTCAGAAAACAAAAAAGGCCTTCCGAACCGAAAGATAGTCCTTTCGAACTAACCAACAACCTTTCGATTGTCGACCTACGCGAATAAGCTCCGGTCGGAAGACCGTCTTTATTCGCGTAGGATTTTTATGCCATGCCCCTTTAACAGAGGTTTAGGCAATTGAATTGTTATTATAATAATACCAAACTTTTCAAAAAAATAAAAGACCTTGTATTATCAGACAAAAATGCTAAAATTGGTGTATAAATTACTATTAAAATTACTATGATTCCGAATTTTGAATCGTTTGATCTTTGGAGTAAGGCACAGTTTGCTATGTGGTCAAATGTTAGACATGATTTTGAACTTATAGCAGAACTTATAAGGTATAGAAAAAGTGCCAGAGTATGTTTAGAATTGCTTGATACTATAAACAGATATATTAAAAATGCCCCGCAAGAGGTTTTTTTTGATGGGACAGTAAGATCACTAAAATATTTAGTTAAAAATAATTATCTTAATATATCTGACTTACCCAATCTTACTCATGATGAAAAATATCTTGTTGAACTATTAAAAAAATATTCAAAAAAATTAACTATCACAGAAGTTTTTTCAGACATAGAAGAGCCTGCACTAAGAGCAACAATTCTTGAGTATCCTCATTTGCTAAAAGAAACGCTGGAAGATGAACTTGGTAGATGCTTAATTAACCAGGCACTGCTTAAAAATGACATAACCGACGAGGAAAGCTTTGTACAAAAAGTTGATGATGGGGCTAACGATATAGAAGTAGATAAAGACAAATATTCAAAAGAAGCGATGAAATGTAAAATAATTTATGTTGGATTATGGCTGAATAATAAAAAAATCTCAATAACTAAAAATTGCACAGAGATAATTAAATTGTTTTCAACACTGACCGACCAACTTATAGAAAGCGAGGATTATGCCAAAGGTATTATAAACTCACTATATGTCTCTCTGTATGGATCTAGTGAATGGAATAAAGACAAAAAAATGCATCTAAGTGGGTGCGATATTCTCTATACTGATTTTATACTACTTTCTTCACCAGATAATCACATGTCTATGATTTATGAAATGCTTTTAAAGGAAGAAACTGAAAAAATAGGCAGAAAGTATTTTGGAGAAAAATATAAGCCAGAAGGTTTTGTTGCCTCGCTGGCTATTAAAATGGCGATAGTAATTATTCTTTTTCGTTCAGGAAACTTTATGCCAAAAGATGAGAAAGCTGAAGTCAATTTTTTTGGTAAGGGAGCGATGCTTGATGGATTAAATTATGGAGTAAAAATAATTGAAGAAGATGGAAAAAAATCATTACAACTTAAGAAATGGTTTTTAGATTATTACCAAAATGAATTAGACAAAAGAATGGCTTTTATAAAATTACAGGTTGATAATTGTATTGCACTTACAGAAATACGAAGTGGAATAACCCGTGTAATTTACTTACCAGTATTTGAAAGTTTTAGATTTTTTTGTTCCAAAACCCCCAAAGAGGTCTTGGAACAAATAATTAAATTATTTAAGAATCAAGCTATTGATAATGGAATAAAAGATGATATTTTAATTAACTTCGTTATTAATATCCAAAAAATAATAGGAGTAAAAAGACTGGAAGAGAAAGAAATAACAGAGGAAGAAAAATATTTTAAGGATGCTTTTATCCTCTTAATAAGTAAAACATTTGAAAACTTAGTTAAAAAGATAATACGCTCATTGGAATTACAAACACCAATAAAAAGCTATTATGAAAAGTCCTATGAGGAAAAACACAATTTAGAAAACGATGATTTGTTTGGAGACGCAAATGTGGCAATTATGGAATTAATTTGGAATTTTGATTTATCAAAAAATGATAGTTTTATTGGTTATCTAAGTTATAATCTACGCTTAAAAATAATAACCAGTAGCCGTATTAAAAAAAGCGACCAATATATTACCTTAGAACACGACTTAGAAGAAGGCTTTTTGGAAAACATCCCAGGTGATGATGACTTTATTAAACAACTAAATAATCAAGAAGATATGGCAAAAATACAAAAATATACTGACAATCTCCCAGAAAAACAAAAAGAAGCAATTAGAAGAATTCAAGAAGGGAACGATGAGGCGATGTCTGATGCCGACAGACAGAATAGAAGCAGGGGCTTAAATAAAATCAGAAAAATGATGGCTGAATCATAGATGTCACGTTTTTTAATCTAACTGCATTTATTAAGTAGAGACCAACCTCTACTTTTTTGTTTTTCAGACAAAAGAGTCCAAAAGGTCGCAAATTATTATTAACCTAAATTAAAATGCTTATAGACTACCTAAAAACAACTGAGATTTTTGAAACTTCTGATTTAGCTTTGGCGAGCGCTCTTTGCTATTTTGATCACCAAATAGAGGCAATTAATAAACAAAATCCAAATAAGTCGATTTTTGTCTTTTTTCGAAACGAAAAAACAGATCAAATCATAGAATCTTTTTGGAAGCACGAGCTTGTTGTCGATCCTGCTCGTTTTTTTGTTTTAACAAAGGAAATTAAAAGCCGTTTATACAATAATTAATTTTATGCAAATTAACCAGCAAAAAATTTTAGAATTTCGTGGATTATGGAAAAAACACTTTGGTGAAGAAATAAGTGACGAATTTGCATATGAACAAGCTGAAAATCTTTGCTCGCTACTTAAAAAAATTTATAAACCAATTCGCAAATTTGACTTTGAAAAAATTCAAGCCAGCGACGCGGAAAATAATTAAATTAAAATTGTATGAAAAACAAAATTCTAACACCGCTAAAAGCCATTAGAAAAAACTGCCTTGATTGTATGTGTGGCAGTAGTTTAGAAGTAAAACTATGTCCTTCAAGCGATTGCCCGCTGTATTATTACCGTTTTGGAAAATATCCAGAAGGGACGAGAAAAAAGGTCGTTTTAACCGAAGAAAGAAAAAAGGTGTTATTGGGACAACTAAACAAAACAAGAAACACTGAAAAAAACACTGATTTTTCCAATTCTTTCGCATAGTTTAACGGGAAGAAATTTAACTATATGCTTTTCTTGCATTCCACATCATTAACTAAAATTAACATGAAAATTATATGACAAACAATGAGACAATTACAATTCAAGAATATCTTAATCAAAAAGGCATTTCATACAAATTATTTAATGGCGAACTAATCACCAAATGCCTTTTTAATGGCTGTGATGACGAAAGTGTGGCTAATGAGGCACATTTATACTTTAATGCCGACACGGGGCAGTATAAGTGCCAAAAATGCGGTGAGAAAGGCAATATTATAACATTAGCCAAGCATTTGGGGGATGATCTTAAGGATATTTTCGCCAACCATAAAAAAGCAGAGAAAAAAGAAATTATTTTTAATTCAGAAATTGTGGAAAAATGCCACGAAAAATTACCTGATAATATCAGAAAATATCTGAATGATAGGGGCATTGATGATGAGTTAATAAAATACTTTAAACTTGGCTTTGGAAATTTTTATAAAAAGAATTGGATTACTATTCCAATCAAAGACGCCACTAGCAAATATGTATATTTCAAATTAAGAAAATTAGACGACGATAATACCAATCAAATAAAATACAAATTTTATCCGCAAGGATCAAAGACTTCCCTCTTTGGTGTTGATACATTAAAAGAAACAGAAAGAGTTGTCTTGTGCGAAGGAGAGTTTGACAGGATGATTATAGAGAAAAATGGCGTTCCTGCAATATGTAGCACTGGCGGAGCTGAAACTTTTAAAGATGAATGGGTTGAAAATTTTAAACATTTAAAAAAGGTGTATATTTGTTATGATCACGACGAAGCTGGCGAAGACGGCGCAGAAAAAGTTATTAAAAAATTATCTGCCATAGAGGACTTACAAATATTTAAAATTACTCTGCCAGATGAAGTTGGCGACAAAGGCGATGTAACTGACTATTTTGAAAAACATAATGGCAATATTGAACAATTTATTCATAAACTTTCAAAAGAAATTTTAAATTTGGATAAATTTGGTAGAGTTGTAAAAATAGAAAAAGATTTTAAAGAAATTGGTTTTAGCGAATGGCAAGAAATAATAAAAAATAATTTTCCTGATTTACTTTTTTCTGCTGAAACTGCTTTATCTATTATCTCCCAAATTTTGATTAAAGAAATAACCAATCCCTTCGCACTTGTATTAGTGGATGTTCCATCATCTGGCAAAACAATTTGTATTAACTTTTTTGATAGAATACCAGAGCTAACTTATGCCACAGATAAATTTACACCAGCTTCGTTTGTCTCCAATGCTTCTAATGTTAGTAAAGAAAAATTAAAGGAAATTGATTTACTGCCAAAATTAAAATACAAAATGTTTTTAATTAGAGATTTGGCCACCATATTTTCTAAACGAGATGATGACTTAGCTGAATGTTTGGGAATTTTAACCAGGGTATTAGACGGCGAAGGATTAAATACTGATACGGGTGTTCACGGACAACGACAATATGTAGGAGAATATTTATTTATGATTTTAGGCGCTTCCACTCCCATTCCGCCAAAGGTTTGGAAAATGATGGGTAGTTTGGGTTCAAGATTGTTTTTTCTTAATCTTGGTTCCAGAGAAAAAAGCGAGGACGAACTATCTGATCAAATTACTAATATGGTTTATAAAGAAAAAGAAAAGGCTTGCCGTTTGGCTACTAAAAATTTTCTTTACACTCTTTGGATTAAATATCCCGAGGGCGTGGAATGGAATAGAAACGAGGACAAAAAAGAATTTAGAATGACAATTTCTAAATGTGCAAAATTACTCTCTAAATTACGAGGTGTAATTAATGCTTGGAAAGATAGAGAAGATTCTGGCGAATATAATCACACAATGCCAGTAATAGAGCAACCAGATCGTATCAACCAATTATTTTACAATCTTTGTCGCGGGCATGCTTTAGTTTGCGGTAGAACACAAATTAATGAAACAGATTTAAAATTTATCATTGAATTGGCCATAGACAGCGCCCCGACCACCAGAGCAAAATTATTTAGAAAACTAATAGAGTGTGATGGAAAAATGAAAACTACGCAAGTGGAATATGATTTAAAATGTTCAAAACCAACTGCCTTAAAAGAAATGGAAATGTTAAAAATACTTGGGGTTTGTGATTTAACAACTGATTGTTATAGTCACAACCCGGGCAATGATGAAAAAATTATGACTCTAACAAATGATTTTATGTGGTTTGTTAGCGATGAGTGTAAAAAAATTAGAGGATTAAAAATTGAACCGAAACAAAGCACAATGTCAGAAACCTTTAATTAAACAAAACTGACACTGTAAGAAAAGGTAAAAAAAGTAAAAAAGGTATGAAAAGGTAGGAAATAACATATTGGAAAATATTGGAAATTGTAGAATTTTCCTAAACCATAAAAAAGGAATTTTCCTGCGCGTAAAAATAATTTAAAAAAAATACCGAGAATCTCTAATGATTTCGGCTGTTTAAACACTTATGCCAAAATTAGTCGCGGAACATTCAAGAGCACTAAGTGTATTTTATTTGAAAAAGAATGGCTTTTTAAACAAGGAGTGTAATTATCAATATGGAGTTATGACTTGGACTTTTGATTCAAATGAAAATAAAAGTATAATAGATTTTTCAACACACAGGGGAAATGCGCACACCCCCACGGAATTAGCATATATAAAATTAAGTTATACCCACACCAATTATTGGACAGGAGAAAAGAGCGATATGGATTTTAAAGTTTCGCTCACCACTACGCCTTGTAATTACGGCGGTGTGCGATATTGGTTTATTTGCCCTATCACAAAAAATGGGCAATATTGTGGACGACGAGTTGGTGTGCTTTATGGTATTGGCAAGTGGTTTGGTTGCCGACATTGTGGAAACATTGCCTATAATTCTCAAAGACAAAGTGAAAGGTATAAGGGCTTTGTATCAATTCCAGACATAGAGCGCGCCGAAGAGAAAGTTAAAAGATATTATTACAAAGGTAAACCAACTAGAAAATATAGACAGGTATTAAAATTAAATAAAAAATTTGAAAGAGGTTTTTTTAGAGCATACATGAGGTTAAATAAGAAAAATGTTTAATTTGCTGGTAATAAAAAATAATGCTATAATATAAGTGTTGATCCACTATAAGCTACATCCAAAGATTTTATTATTTTCGTCGCTCAAATTGGGCGGTTCTGCCGATGAATATTATCTTTGGATAATTGTAGTTGGATCAACCAGAACCGTCCTTTTGGTTTTTAAAATGGACAATTAAATGTCAAAAAAACACCCCTTAGTGCGTCCCCTGAAAATCTGGGGGCTGTACGTCTGCCTCAAGAAGAGACTTCGACACTAAAAAGTGTTCATAATAAATATAGCATAGTCGTAAAAAATTGCCATTTATATAAAAATAAAAAATCACAACCAAAACTATGATTCTCTAAAGCTCTGGGAAGACCGCCAACCTCCCATCGGTCAAACAAGGGTTGAATCTCCTTGCCGACACCACGCCAGCGAGCGGAATTTCTGCTCTTCAGAGCTAATAATATTATATCATATATATGATACAAAACGAAACAAAAATCAAATACTTTCTCTATGCCAGAAAATCATCAGAAGGAGAAGATAGGCAAATCCAGTCAATTGATGACCAAATAAACAGATTAAAAGAATTAGCCGACAGACTTGATTTAAACATAGTTAAAATATACACCGAATCCAAATCTGCTAAGCAACCAAACAACAGGCCTATTTTTATGGAAATGATGGAAAAAATAAAAGCTGGTGAAGCTAATGGTATTTTGTGTTGGCAAATAAATCGTTTATCAAGAAACCCTGTTGATAGTGGCGAAATAAGCTGGCTATCACAGCAAGGAGTCCTTAAATCTATCCAAACAATTGATAGGCAATTTCTGCCAACTGATAATGTTTTACTTTTTAGCGTAGAGAGTGGCATGGCTAATCAATATATTTTAGATCTTAAAATGAATACGGCCAGAGGCAGACAAAGTAAACTGAAAAAGGGTTGGCTACCTAATTACGCGCCACTTGGTTATATTAATGTTAAAAATGAAATGGGAGAAAAAATTATTGAAAAAGATCCAGTTAGATTTGATTTGATTAGAAAAATGTGGGAGTTAATGTTAACTGGAAATTATACACCTCCAGCAATTCTTGAAATAGCTAATAATGAATGGGGTTTAACAACGAAAAAACAACGAAGAAGAGGCATCAAGCCATTATCCAGAAGTGGTATCTATAAAATTTTTACCAGTCCATTTTATGCTGGAGTTTTGTGTTACGATGGTAATGAATATCACGGCAGTCATGCGCCAATGATTACTTTGGAAGAATTTGATAGAGTGCAAATAATTTTAGGCAGAAAAGGTAAACCAAGACCACAAAAACATCATTTTGCTTACACTGGTTTTATCCGTTGTGGCGAATGCGGATGTTTAATAACTGGCATAGAAAAACACAAACACATTAAAAGCACTGGCGAAGTTAGAAAATATATTTATTATCATTGCACCAGAAAAAAGAAACATATTAATTGCTCTCAGAAAAAAGAAGTCAAAGAGGAAATTTTGGAAAAACAGATTGAAGAAATTTTAACTAAATACACCATACTCCCAGAATTTAAGGATTGGGCTTTAGAATATTTAAACGAACACAATGATCAAGAAATAAAAGACAGACAAACAATTTATGAAACGCAACACAGCGCTTTAACCAGAACCCAACGAGAATTGGATGAACTAACCAAGATGAGATATAGGGAGTTGATTAGCGATGAAACTTTTATTCAAGAAAAAAATGATCTACAAAAAAGAATTGCCAGATTAAAAGAAGAATTACGAACCACAGAAAATAGAGCGGAAGAATGGCTGGAGCTAACAGAAAAAACTTTTAATTTTGCTACTTATGCCAGAAATGCTTTCATTACTGGTGATTTACAAACCAAAAAAGAAATAGTTACGGCCTTAGGTTTGAACCCAACCATAAAAGACGGCAAACTGGCCATATACCCGCACAAATGGTTGATTCCGATAGCTGAGGGTTATCCAGCCTTAGAAAAAGAATATCAAAGGTTGGAACCAATGAAAAATGGCTTACTAAACGCAAAAACACCCGTTTTAGCGAGTGTTCGTACACGATGGTTGCGGGGGCAGGATTTGAACCTGCGACCTCGAGGTTATGGGCCTCGCGAGCTGCCGGGCTGCTCTACCCCGCGATAATACAAAATTAAAAAATTAAAAATCAAAATGTAAAATTAATGCTTTTTAAGCATAACATTAATTGATTAAATAAACAATAACTTCAATTTATGGCTGGGGAGAGAATCGGACTCTCGACCTTAGCGTTACTTGCCCCTCACTAAGTTTCTATTTTAAAATCATTTTTATAGCGGAGGCGAGAATTGAACTCGCAACCTCAGCGTTATGAGTGCTGCGCTCTTACCGATTGAGCTACTCCGCCATTTTATAAAAATTTAGTGAGGGGTGAAAGTGCTACGCTCCCTGCCTCGCCGGCAGGCAGGTAACCAACTGAGCTACCCAGCCAAAACACATTTTTGTCATTCCGACTGAAATGGAGGAATCTAAATTTCAGATCCCTCGACTCCAAACGACTAAAATAGTCGCTCGGGATGACAGCAAAGAAAAATTGCCGCCGGTCGGAATCGAACCGACATGACTTGCGTCACACGATTTTGAGTCGTGCGTGTCTACCAGTTCCACCACGACGGCATTTTATAAATAAATTATAAACAAAAAAAACTTTTTTGTCAAAAAAAATTTACTTGCCTTTTTTATTGTTTCAAGAAATTTTTTTAAAAACATGCTAAAATAAAATTATGATTTATGATTTAATCGTTATTGGTGGCGGGCCAGCTGGGATGATGGCCGCAGGCAGAGCTGCAGAAAATGGCGCTCATGTTTTGTTATTGGAAAAAAATAAACAATTAGGCGTCAAACTTTTAATCACTGGTAAGGGTCGTTGCAACATAACTAATGCTGAACCAGAACTTAAAAAATTTATTAACCAATATGGAAGTAATGGTAAATTTTTATATTCTGCTTTAAATAAATTTAGTCCAGAAGAAACTATTATTTTTTTTAATAATTTAGGAGTAGCCACTAAAATTGAAAGAGGCCAAAGAGTTTTTCCAGTTTCCAATCGGGCGGATGCAGTACTCTTAGCTCTAATTAAGTATTTGAATAAGAATCAAGTGGAAATCAAATTAAACACAAAGGTGGAAAAAATAGTTTCATCTCGAGTACTTGGGACTCGAGATCAAAATAGAATAGAAAAAATTATTTTAAATGATGACCAAGAATTAAGAGCTAAAAAATATTTAATGGCTACTGGTGGCAAATCTTATCCAGCTACTGGTTCTGATGGAGCTGGTTTTAAATGGCTTGAAAAAATGGGGCATCATATTATTGAACCAAGGCCGGCTTTAGTAGGAATTGTGGGTCAAGAAAATTGGCTTAAAGATTTAGAAGGTTTAAGTTTGAAAAATGTAACCATAAGTGTCTATCAAAATAATAAAAAAATGGACAGCCGTTTTGGTGAAGCAATTTTTACTGCAGGTGGTTTAAGTGGACCAATTATTTTAGATATGAGCAAAAAGATTGCCGAGCTTTTAGAAAAGGGTCAAGTAAGTTTAAAAATAGATTTTAAGCCAGCTTTGGATGAAAAAACTTTAGATCAAAGAATTCAAAGCGATTTTTTAAGTTTTAAAAATAAAATGTTTAAAAATTCTTTAGCTTGGCTTTTGCCACAAAAAATGATTGCGCTGATTATTAAATTATCTGGTATTGAGACAGAGAAAAAAGTTAATATGATTAGCAAATTAGAACGACAAAAAATATTAGATCTTTTAAAAAATTTTACCCTGCAAGTTAAAAAAACAGCTGGTTTTGGATCAGCTATTATTACAGCCGGCGGAGTAGATTTAAAAGAAGTTGACCCAGAAACTATGCATTCCAAGATTATTAATAATCTTATTTTGGCTGGCGAGATTTTGGATTTAGACGGCCCAACTGGCGGGTTTAATTTGCAAGTTTGTTGGAGTAGCGGATATGTGGCAGGGGAGAATATTATTTAAAAAATATATTGCTTAAAGCTAGTAATTTGCTTATAATTAAATTATTATTAATAATAAATTTTATGTTTTCATTTACACTCCCAGATAGTAATATTTTTCATAGAGAAAAAGTTGTGCCAAAGGTAGGTTCTGAATCAGAAATTAAAAAAATCGTTTAGAAGAGTTGGAAGATGGATTAAAAGTCGCAAAAAAAGAATTAAAAAAATATAATAAATCTTTAAAAGAAATTAAGTCTAAACATGAAGATGGTTATTATTTACGGTATGATTATAAATTGTCTAAGAAAAAAATTAAAGAACTTGAAATTAAGATTGCTGATTTACTCTGTGAAATTAGGCGCGAAGAAAAAATAATTAAACATAAGTTAGAAAAAAAAGTTAATTAAAAATAGTTTTTAAAAAAGGCTCATTTAGAGAGTCTTTTTTATTCAATAATTTTACCGCCAAAACTTTTGGCAATTTCATCAATATCTGCTTCTGGTAAAACTGGTTCTTCAGAGGCAAATTGTAATCTTAAATTTTCTGCTTGTTCGTGAGTGATGCTAATTGGTTTTAATTTTAAATCAACATTTAATATTTTTTTAAAAATTTGTTCAGCGTTAGTCAAGCACAGATGGCTTTTTAATCTTTGAATATGAATTTCAAATTCTGAACCAATTTCTAAAAAACCGTTAGTGATATTTAAAGGATAAGAAGACTTTAAAATTAAAGGCAAAGAATGGTTAAGTTCTTGGCTAGCTTTGATAATTTCTGACCATTTAGATTTTATTTCTTCCAAAGAAATATTAATGTTGATTGGCGTTGGCGCTAAAGCTGGCGTACTATCGGCTGTAATAGTTTTATTTAAATCATTTATATTTTTTATTTTTGGCTCGCCGAAATCAACAGCCAAAGATTGTTTTTCCGTGGTCTCATAGTTGTTATTTGCTATTTTTTCTTTTGTTTTGTCCCAAGGACTACTAATCGTGTTTTGATTGAAATTTTTTGTTTTGTCGCTTTCTTCTTCGCATAATTCAACGGCCAACATTTCTAGAGGTAATTGAGGAATTTCTGCTTCTTTTAATTCTTCTTGAGCTTTAATAAATTTAGCTAAAATTTGTAATAAAAAATTGGTTGGTATTTTATCTGCTTGTTCTATTAAGCCAGTGATAATCTCTTCGCCCAGGCCAAAAATGCTTTCATCTAAATTTTTTAAACCATTTTTAATCAAAATCATCTTTCTAAAATAATCTAGGGCATCTAAATTGAATCTTTCTAAATCTACTCCGTCATCAATTAATTGGTTAATAATTTCTAAACATTTTTTGGTATCTTTATTAATCAAAGCTTTTGACAATTGACTAATAGAGCGCAAATCAGAACGTGGCAAAACAGCCAGAGTTTCGGCTAGAGTAATATTTTTTTGACCATCATCAACCAAAGAGACCACTTGGCCAAGCAAACTTTCCGCATCGCGAATAAAACCACCACTTCGAAGGGCAATGGTTTGTAAAACTTCGGCGTCAATATTGATTTTTTCTTCTGTAGTGATTTTTTTAAGTTTCGTGGCAATTAATTCAGCCGAAACTTTTTTAAAATCAAATCTTTGACAACGAGAAATAATGGTTTCTGGTAGTTTATGAGATTCAGTAGTGCAAAGAATAAAAATCACAAAGGCTGGCGGTTCTTCCAAAGTTTTTAAGAGAGCGTTGAAAGCCGCACTGGAAAGCATGTGCACTTCATCGATAATAAAAACTTTATATTTACCATGCGGAGGGAAATTTATATTTTCAATAATATTATCACGGACTTTGTCTACTTGAGTGTGCGTGGCCGCGTCAATTTCAATAATATCAAAAGAATTGCCAAGGGTGATGGAAGTGCAGGAAGAACATTTATTGCAAGGCTCGGCCTGCTTGGCTTTTCTCTCTAGACAATTGAGTGATTTGGCAAAAATTCTAGCTAGTGATGTTTTGCCAATGCCCCTGGGTCCGGTAAAAAGATAGGCATGAGCAATTTGGCCAGAAACTACTTCATTTTGAATCGTAATTTTAATATGATTTTGGCCAATCACATCAGCATAGGTTTGTGGTCTGAATTTACGATATAGGGTTTGGGACATATTGACACAAATATAAATATAGAGTATAGATTAATAATCTTAATTAAATACAATTCATAAACAAGGAGATAATGTTATGTCTATTGAAAAAATTCGTAAATAAGCGTTGAGATGCGGCTTTATTTCCGGGTGTGTCATTTTGCTTGGGGTTATTTGGGGGTACATTATGCACTATCAGACCTTAACTCCTTGGGTTCTAATTCTAGGAGGAGTCATTGCGGCTGTTATCTTTGATAACGCCACACGCGGCAGTTTTTTTCTTTCTTTATCATAGTTTGTTTTTCGGTTTTTTGCAAATTGACAATCTTGACAAAAAAGATATAAAAAATTAGACTTAAATTAATAAAATTTTATTAATAAAACAAACTGGAGGAACAAATGTATAAAAAAGAAATACGGATTTTGGTAGTCTTGGGTCTAATTGCTTTATTGGGATTTATTTTGGTTTCTTATTGGACCTTTAGTTTTTATGAGACAAAAAAGTATTTTATAGAGCTTTTTATCCTTGGGATTCTGTTAATGGCTATTGGTTTTTTGGGCATGGTTTATAGAGGCATTAAGTTCATTAATAGTGAACAAAAACTTATTGTTGAAGGAAAACAGAAGCCAAAAGCATCTTCCATGACAGATGAAGAGTGGATTGCGACTGATGATAATGAAGTAGATTAAACAGAAATAAACACGAATAAAAAGTTTTGTCGTAGCAGCGCTGTTTGGTTAAACAGCGCTTTTCTTTTTGCTTTTTTTACTTTTTTATGTTATGGTGTAATTAACATTTGACTAGTTGTTGAAAATTAGATAAAATTAAAATAATTATTAATAATTAAGAACCTGCCCGCCGTAGCGATAATTGGTTGCTTAAGAGCGAAGGCGGGGATATAAAAATTATGCCAGTAGAAGTTAAACGTAAACAGAATGAATCAACTTATAGTTTGTTACGTCGTTTCCAAGACAAGGTTAAAAAAAGCCGAGCTGTTATTTTGGCTAAAAAAAGAAAACATTATGAAAAGCCAAAAACCAAACGTCAAACTAAAAAAGATGCGCTGTGTCGCGCTGAAGGTCGTAAGAAAAGAGCTTTTTTAATTAAGACAGGTAAATTGGTTGAAGAAACAATGGAAATGGGAAGAAACAAGAGAAGATAAAAAATGATGTTAATGTTTAATATCTAATGTCTAATGACAAATCAAATCGAAAATCAAAATGGCCAATTAAAAATATTTGAAATTTGGCATTTGGTATTGATTTGACAGTGGAAATTTGTAATTATTGTTAACCTTGTACTGGTTCAGGACTCTGTTTTGAACCTTATGCAAATTTTATTGAAGGAACAGTCTGGTTCAAGGCTAGAGCTATTGAACCAACAATAACACATGCTTACCACCCAAATAACCAACGACGTCAAAGAAGCCATGAAAGCTAAAGACGCTCAAACCGTTTCTGTTTTGCGTATGGTTTTATCTGCTTTTAATAATGAAGCTATAAATTTAATGAAAAAAGATGAGGGATTAAACGACGAAGAAGCTTTAAAAGTATTAAAAAAAGAAGTTAAAAAAAGAAAAGATTCTATTGAACAGTATAAAGCTGGTAATAGAGAAGACTTGGCCGAAGCTGAAGTCAAAGAATTAATTGTTTTAGAAAAATATTTACCCGCAGAAATGGGGGAGAGTGAAATTAAACAAATCGTCGAGGAAGTTATTGGCGAAATGGGCGGTTCTGTCGCCCCATCTCAATTTGGCGCAGTTATGAAAGCCGTTATGGCCAAAACCGCTGGCAGTGCCGATGGTGCGCTGGTAACAAAGTTGGTAAAGGAAACTCTAGTAGGAAATTAATTTATTTTAAGTTTAATAATATAACAATCCATGCTCAAAATTCTAAAAAAGAATCATAAAAAATTCTTAACTTTTACGCTTTTAGTCAGCATTGTTTTTGCTGTCTTTTTTATTTTTGGCAATGTAGATATTTCACAGGCTGATGAATTGGGTGCAGATAAAATTAGTAATATTAATGTGCCTAAAATAGAATCAGCTCGTCTGATTGTTAATGTTATTAATTGGGTATTAGGTTTTTTAGGTTTGATAGCTTTAATTATAGTTTTATATGCTGGTTTTTTGTATATGACAGCTGGTGGCAATGAAAAACAAGTAGAAAAAGCTAAAAAGTGGTTGATAAATGGTTTAATTGGTTTAATCATTATTGTTTTGTCAGAAGCTATCGCCCTTTATGTTTTTTATGTATTGGGTCAAAAATTAAATGATGTGGGCGGAGGTGGCGGAGGAGGTGGCGGAGGAGGTGGCGGAGGAGGTGGTATAGTTTTACCTGTTAGTAGTTTTAAAATAAATTCTATTTTAACTGATTGCGAAGTGGCTAATGAATATAATGCCAATGTTTATTTATGTAGTTCAGTGGTGGTTAATTTTAATCATTATTTAGATAAAACTAGCGCTAAAAATTCTTTTGAAGCTGGCAATTTAAAGATTGAAGAGTGTGTAGATGCTAATTGCACCAGTGTTTTGGAACCAGATTTTTATCCAGCCAATTTTGTAGATAATTTAACAGGTGCTACAGATAGTAGTTGGTTTGTTAACGGTAGATCTTTGGCTTTTTATCATCAAAGATTATTTAAAAAGAATAAAACCTATCGTTTAACAATCCCCAAAACTTTAAAAGATGCAGATGGCACCGTTCTTGATCAAAATAATGCTTGCGGTTCAGGTTTAAATATTATTCCAGGTTGTATAACAGGTACTTCTAGTTATTTATGGAAATTCACGACTGGTGAAAAAATAGATACCATAGCTCCGGAAATTGTTTCAGCTTATCCGGCTTTGTCAACTGCCAGCAATTATCCTAATCGTTCTATCGCCGCACAAGCAATTTTGAAAACTATTTTTTCAGAAAAGATAGATCCGGCCACTGTTAATAAAAATAATATAAAAATTAATATGATTACTGGCACTGTTAATGCTCAAGGGAGTGGTGGTCTTAGGGGTAGTGTATTAACAAATTATGATGTTTCTTTAAATTCTGATGGCAAAAGTTTTGATTTTTATAATTTAAATTTAGAAAAATTTACTTGGTATGAAATTAGCGTTACTGGTATTAAAGATTTGTGTGGTAATTCAATGGCCGGCACAATTAGTTGGCGTTTTGAAACTAACGACACTTCACCGGGTGTATCTTTTAAATATCCTAAGGATAACTATGGTAATGCCTGTCCCGATACGCCAGTCTATATAATATTTAATACTAGTATGTATAATTCTGAAACAGAAAATTGCGCGGTTATGAGTGGGGGTATCGGAGGTGGTTTAGTAACTAGCGGGACTCTTTTGCCGAATAATCATAATAGAATTTTACAAGTAACTGATGATTATATTGTTGGTAGTGATCCTAACAATTATTGTAAACATTATGAATTTTTACCAGTATCCAATCTTTTAACTGCCCAGCAAGAGTATAGTGTGGCTATAAAAACAGAAATGCTTTTAAATTCAAATGGTGACAAATTAGAAGCTGATTGGAAATTTAAAGTTAAATCAGCCGAGCAATGTATTAATGAATTGATTAATTGTGGTTCTGATGTAGCTGTTTGTGCTGCTAACAATAATTTATGCCCAACTAATTATAGTTGTAATGTTATTGGTACTAGTTGCCAGTGTGTACCCAATACAGATGATCCTATTACGAATAATCAAATATGTGGAGATATAGTAAATGGTATGTGTCAGAATAATTTAGATTTAAATTGCACAAATCCTGAGTATCCAGTTTGCGATAGTTCAATTTGTAGGTGTATAAGGCAAGATACACCAACCAATAATCAAAGATGTGGTGATATTGTTGATACTATGTGCCAAAATGCATTAGATACTCTTTGTACTGATAGTAGATATCCAGTTTGTGATCAAAGTATTTGTAGATGCGTAAGAAGACCTCAAGATACTAATGGGCAAAGATGTGGTGATATGATAAATAATATTTGTGCTAACAATAATAGCAATAACTGTACAGATTCCAATTATCCTGTTTGCGATCCCGAAGATTGTCTTTGTGTCAGAATAGATGACGACGATGAGCATACTAATGGTCAGTCGTGTGATGCCAATGTTACTACTGGTGTTATGTGCAGTCAGGCAAATAATAATTTGTGTACTGATCCACAATATCCGGTTTGTAGTCCTACCGATTGTCGATGCGTTGACACCACTAGCGTTAATCCACCCACGCCAGTACACATTTTGGCTATTGATCCACCTCAAAATTCTACTCAGCAATGTCTTAATCTGGTGGCCCGTGTATTTTTTGATCAACCAATGAGTCAATCCAGTTTAATTGATAATATAATTTTATCTGAAAAAAGATATTTAACTGCTAGCGATCCCTTATGCGATGTGCCAGTACCTTTTGTGGCCGGTGATTACTGGTGCCAGGTTAAAAAAACTTTGGATTATTTTTCTATTAAATTAAATGGAACAGTGTCTGTTGGTAATCAGATAGCGACTTGCCAAAATACTAATGGATGCTTAGAAGTCAAAATTGTGCCAGCCAATATTTTAGTTAAGGGTCGAGTTTATAAACTAAACATAAAGGGCGAGGATGATGGTGTGAAAAGTAAGGATCAGACACTTTTGGCTCATGACGCCTCTTGGTCATTTTCTTTAGCAACCAATGCCGAAGTGTGTTCGATTAATCAAGTTGAAATTATACCGGCTAGTCATACATTTAATCAAGCCAATCAAACTCAAGCTTTTTTGGCTCAAGCCAAGGCAAAAGATAATATAGAAATAACTTCGACTGCCGGGCTTTATTCTTGGTCATGGAATTGGAGCAAAGTTGATCAAAAAAATATTGCTACTATTACTAATTCTACTGGTGCTTTAGAAACAGTAACTGCACAAAATGTTAACGGCCAGGCGACTTTAGTGGCTAGTGCTAAAATTATTACTGATGTTTTTAACCACACTGAAGATAAAACTTTTACAGGTTATGCAGAATTAAATAATTATTTATGTCTTAATCCCTGGCCAATTTATGAAGATAGAGGTGATTTTGCTAATTTTTCTTTTTATTATTGTCGAGATAATGGTAATGATGACCCAGCAGATGATTTGCCGGCTTTAAAAAGAGCGATTGGCGTGACTGGTAAAAGCACTGCCCAAAAAGAATATTTATTTTTAAGAGATGATGAATCCACTGATGCTATTGGTTTAAGAATTTATGCTAATGATGACTTTTTGACACCCAGTTCTTGGTATCAAGCACAAAATTTTTTAAGCAAAAATACAGCTCAAGTTACTAATGTCGATGGTTATGAAGCTATAAAAGATGGTCGTTCGGTTTATGTGGCAGCCACCAATTTGGCTGGCGGAGAAATTCATTCCAATATTTATTTACTATCTTACAACGAAAATGCTTCTGCAGAAACCATAAATATTTATCAACAACTTTTAGATAATTGGACTTTTAATATTAATCCAGAAATTACTGATCGTAAACTTTGTGCGGATAATGTAACTTATTGTGAGCGTGATTCTGATTGTAAAAATAACGAAAAATGTGATGCTATGAAAACAAAATTAATTCGTGATAGTAAAAGAATAACTGATTTGGGTACTTTAAGAAGAAATTTAAATATTGCTTATGAAAATAGTAACACAGATGATAGCTTACGAACTTATCCATTGCTTGAATATGGTTCTTATGAGATTGGACATAGTACTTCCAAATGGCTTTCTTGGCAGCAAACTTTAAGCAGTGCTTTAGGAACCAGCGTCCCTTTGGACCCGCTTAATGAATTTAATATTCAAAAAAAATCTTGTACAAAAGCAACAGAAGTTGTTGATTGTGGAGCAGCCAATTCTTGTATAAATAATTATTGTCGTTGCACCAGTAATGCCGAATGTACTAATGCTAATTATCCTCAATGTTACAATAATAATTGTACAAATATTCCTCTTGGCTATGATCCCTTAAGTTATTGGAATGAATCAATCAAAACCTATATTTGCCCAGCGGGTTCACATATTTATGAATATTTGTCCAGAGATTCTGGGACAAATTTTGAAATTTATGCTAATATGGAATATGAAGGACCTGGCAGGTGGATAAATGGTTCTTTTAGGGGTTGCCATAATTTTATTTTAAGAGCTAATAAATAATTAAAATATGTTTGACAATAAACAATCCTCAAAAAACAATGGTGTAGATTTAACTGAAATTAATCAAAACAAACCTTATCCTTTTACACCAGTTAAAAAACTTTCCGGACTTAAAAGTCCTGTTGAAGATATGTTAGCTGGCACAGAAAATAATTTGTCTAATAATATAAAAGATGAAAAAAATAAAGAGTCGGCAATTTTTTTAAAAGAAACACCTCAAGTGCCTTTAATGACTAAAGCTTATATTAATCCGGCAAAACCTGCTGAAAATAATTCTCAATTTCAAAATAATATTGCCAATAATCAGACAAAAAAATCTCCATTTATTTTTTTAATTATTTTTTTAATAGTTTTAATTTTAGCTAGTGCTGGTTTTTTTGCTTATAAATATTTAAGTCAAAATACAAATTCATCAAAGACGAATATTAATAAAGAAGAGAGCGATAAAAAATTAGAGACTTTATTAAATAATCTTAAAAACACTTCAAATGAAAAAAAATCAACCGAAGATGCTCAAGTAAATACCGAATTAGATACAGATGCAGATGGTTTAACTGATGCCGAAGAATTAGAATTGGGCACCAATCCAGCCCAAAAAGATACAGACTTTGATGGTTTAGACGATAGTCAAGAAATAAATATTTATAAAACAGATCCAGCTAAACAAGACACAGATGCTGATGGTTATAATGATGGAGTGGAAGTTAAAAATGGTTTTGATCCGGCCAGTCCAGGCGAGGCTAAGTTAAAGGCAAACAATGTTAGTTTTCAATATTCTTGTAAAACAATAAATCAGACATGTGAATTATTTGGGCAAGGTGTTGGTGGTGGAGATAATTGTTGTATTGGTTTGAAGTGTGATCAAAACGGTCCTGATGGCACCACTGGACAATGTATAAATAATTAATTTTACCATAATTCTTAATTCATTATTCATAATTCATAATTCAAATTTATTATGTTTGATTTTAAAAAAGATAAAAAATCACTAGAAAACATTACTGAAAAAAGAGATATCAATTCTTTAGAAAAAACCATCCTGCTTACTAAAGAGCCAAATTTTGATACTGCTAATATCAAAGTCCACACTATGCCGGAAAAATTTTTATCTGGACATAGTAAAAAAATAATGAGCACAGACTTAAGTGCGGCAACTGGATTTAGTTCTAATATTGGTCATAAAAAAAATATTATTATAGGCACAGTAATAGGTGTTTTAGTTATAGCTCTAATGGCTTTAGGAGCTTGGTTTTTGTTAAAAAGTTTGGAACAACCAAAAGAAACAACTCAACCACTTATTGTTGAACAAAATCCAACAATGAATGCAAATACCACTTCGCCAGAAAATATCAATTCAGTTGATGAATGTTCGGCTGAAAATTGTGGTGCTTGTACAGTAAGTGAATGCCAAAATTTTTCTGCCACTTGTCATCTGACAGATGCCTGTTTAATTAATAATTCTGGAATGAATACTAGTGCTTGTCCAAATTTTATTTGTGTGTCTGGTATTGAGGAAAAACAAGCAACTAGTACCGAGGATATAAATGATATAAATCAAGAAATAACTTTGGTTGTAGCTAAAGATTCAGATAATGATATGCTTTCAGATCTTGAAGAAGGTTTGTGGGGAACTAATCCACTAGAAACTGATACTGATAAAGATAATTATAGCGATGGTCAAGAAGTTAAAAATTTATATAGCCCCATAGTACCTGGTTCAGAAAATAGCGCCAAATTAATTGGTTCTAAATTAGTTAAAGAATTTGTTAACGATAAATTTGGTTACATAGTTTACTATCCAGCGACTTGGACTGTAGAAGATTTGAAAAAAAACAGTGAAGAAGTGATTTTTAAAGCTCAAAATGAAGAATTTGTGGAAATAATAGTTTCTGATTTAGAGGAAAATTATGATTCCGCCAAAGAATGGTATTTGTCACAGGATAATAATATGCAAGAAGAAGATTTAGAAGAAGTCTTAATTGGTAATTGGTCTGGTCTTAAAAGTTTAGATGGTTTAAGCGTATATTTAATTCGTAATAATAAATTATATACTTTAACTTATAATGTGGGTTTAAATACTGAATTAACTTATCAGACAACTTTTGAAATGATGTTTAAAATATTTAAGTTTTTTGAATCTCCACTAAATTAATTTTTTATGAAAAACAATCTTTACGTAGGTTTAGACATTGGTTCTTCGGCTATTCGCATGGCGGTTGGTCAACAAAACCCCAATGACAACGAATTTTATCTTATTGCAGCCGCAGAAGTTCCGGCTATGGGTATTACCAAAGGAGCAGTGGTAAGCATTGAAGATGTTGTTTCTTCAATTACGAGTTGTTTGGAACAAGCAGAAAGAATTGCTGGCCAGCCCATTAATCACGCTTATGTGGGTGTTTCTGGCACCCATATTTCTACTCTTAATTCTAAAGGCGTGGTGGCAGTTAGTAGAGCAGATAATGAAGTCACCGAAAGTGATATTTTAAGAGCCATAGAAGCTTCACAAACTATTGCTACACCACCTAATTATGAAATTTTACATGTAGTGCCTAAAAATTTTTCAGTTGACAACCAAACAAATATCAAAGATCCCTTAGGTATGACTGGCGTGCGTTTGGAAGTGGAGACTCAAATTATTCAGGGTTTATCGGCTCAAATTAAAAATTTAACTAAAGCTGTTTTCCGCACTGGGCTAGCTATTGATGATTTAGTATTAGGTATTTTAGCCTGCAGTGAAGCCTGTTTAAATCGTCAACAAAAAGAATTGGGTGTGGTTTTGGTTAACATTGGCAGCACCACAACTTCCATGGCAGTTTTTGAAGAAGGTGATATCGTAGCCACTCACGTTTTGCCAGTTGGTTCAGCCCATATTACTGCCGATATTGCTATTGGTTTAAGAGTTTCCTTGGAGACCGCGGAGTTAATAAAATTAGCTTATGGGCAGGCTGAGTCTGAAAGTTTTAATAAAAAAGAAGAAATTAATTTAAGCGAGTTTGATGACAAAGAAAATGAAAATATTTCTTTAAAATATGTGGCAGAAATTATTGAAGCTAGAACTCAAGAAATATTTTCTTTGGTTGATAAAAAATTAATAGAAATTAATCGTTCGGGGCTTTTACCTGCGGGTGTGGTTTTAACTGGTGGTGGCGCTAAATTACCCGGTATTGTTAATTTGGCTAAAAAAGAATTTCGTTTGCCAGCTTCACTGGGCATTTTAGATGGTTTAAAAACTGCGATCGATAAAGTTAATGATTCGGCCTATACGACTGCAGCTGGTTTAGTGTTTTGGGGTTATCAGGTTGGTGGTCAAAAAAATAAAACTGAAGGTTTTAAAGCTTTTAATATTGATTCTTATAAAAATATTTTAGGTAAAATAAAAGATTGGCTAAAATCATTATTGCCTTAATAATTTGCTATATTTTTAGGGTATGTTATAATTAATTTTAATTATTGACTAAGTATTAAATTGTTGAACAAAAAAAGTGTTCATAAAAAATTTTATGCCAAAGAATATAAAAGTTAAAAATAATGATCTAATTTTGCATGATCCAGAGGAAGTCCATCCAGAAATAGAAACTTTTGCCAAGATTAAAGTAGTTGGTGTAGGTGGTTCTGGCGGTTCGGCCGTTAATAGAATGGTTATGGCCAAAATTAGAGGTGTAGAATTTATCGCCATTAATACTGATGCCCAGGCTCTGCATAATAGTATTGCCAGAAGGAAGATTCATATTGGAAAAAATATTACTCGAGGTCTTGGTGCAGGCATGGATCCAGAAATTGGTTTAAAAGCTGCTGAAGAAAATATTGATCAAATTAGGGAAACTTTAAAAGATGCTGATATGGTTTTTATAACTTGTGGTGAAGGTGGCGGAACTGGTTCTGGGGCGGCTCCTTTGGTAGCGGAAATTGCTAGAAATTTAGGTTCCTTAACCGTGGCAGTAGTAACTAAACCATTTTCTTTTGAAGGTGCGCAAAGAAAAGCTATTGCTGAACAAGGTTTGGATAAATTGCGAGAAAATGTTGATGCTATTATTATTATTCCTAATGATAGGATTTTACAAATTATTGATAAAAAAACTTCACTTTTAGAAGCCTTTTCTATAGTTGATGAAGTTTTAAAAAACGGGGTTAAAGGAATTTCAGAAATGATTACTGTGCCTGGTTTAATTAATGTGGATTTTGCTGATGTAAAATCAGTAATGTCTGATGCGGGTTCCGCTTTAATGGGTATTGGCGAAGCTAATGGCGAAAACAGAGCCATCGAAGCAGCTAAACAAGCCATTGATTCCCCGCTTTTAGAATTATCTATTGAAGGCGCCAGGGGTATTCTTTTTACAGTGGCTGGTGGAGCAGATTTGGGTATGAATGAAGTTAACGAAGCTGCTAAAGTTATCACTAATGCTGCTGATCCTAATGCTAAAATTATTTTCGGTTCAATTATTGATGAAACTTTAAAAGATAAAGTTAAGGTGACAGTGGTTGCTACAGGTTTTGGTAGTACTCCTACAAGAGAAAGACAAAGTCAAAAATTAGAATTTAATCCACCCGCAGAAGTTAATCAGCCGATTAATACCTTGAAAAAAGAATCTTTGCCTAAAAGAAGAATTTCTATGGATGATGAAAAAATAGAAGAAAAAATAAATATGTCAGCCAAAACAGATGAAGAAGAAGAATTAGAAATCCCGGCTTTTATTAGAAGAAAAATAATGTAGCCATTTTAAAGAAAATATTTAAAAATCACTTCATCGGGGGTGATTTTTTGTTCCATATTTTCTATGCTATAATGACAATAGTTTTTAAATTTTTAATCATTAAGCTTGTGGAAAACTACTCCTTCAGGATTGGTTTTTTCATTATATAAATATATGAAAAAAATTGAACAAATTAAAAAAAGAGATGGTCGGATTGTGCCTTTTGATGAAGCGCGTATTTTTAAAGCTATTGCTAAAGCCGCAGTTGAAGCTAATGTTCTAGAAGAACGGGAAATTCAAAAAATTACTGAGGAAGTTTCCAAAAGATTACATGAAAAATTTGACGGGCATACCATTCCCAATGTTGAAGAAATTCAAGATATTGTTATTGCTACTTTGCTTGATTTAAATTATTCAAAAATTGCTCGTACATATATGATTTATCGTCAAAGACGTAAAGAAATGCGCGAGATGCGTATGTCTTTAACTGAAGTGGTCGAAATTAAAGATTGGGCAGAAAATTCTTTGGTGGTTTTGAATAAAAGATATTTATTAAAAGATAAAGATGGCAATGTTGTGGAAACTCCTACAGATATGTTTAAACGTGTGGCTTTAAACATTGCTTTAGCTGATGAAACCTATAAAAATCTATATCACCAAGAAGTTGATGTTAAAAAAACAGCTGAAAGTTTTTATGAAATCATGGCTTCAACAGAATTTATGCCTAACTCGCCAACACTCATGAACGCTGGCCGAGATTTGCAACAGCTTTCTGCTTGTTTTGTTTTACCAATTGATGATGATATGACAGCAATTTTTGATTCAGTTAAATGGACAGCCCTAATTCATCAATCTGGCGGTGGCACTGGTTTTTCTTTTTCTAGATTACGCCCAGAAGGCGATCGGGTTAAATCTACTGGTGGCATTGCTTCTGGTCCAATTTCTTTTATGAAAGTTTTTGATGCGGCTACTGAACAAATCAAACAAGGCGGTACTCGGCGTGGAGCAAATATGGGAATTTTGAGAGTTGATCATCCTGATATTATAAAATTTATTGCTTGCAAAGAAGACATGAAATCATTAAATAATTTTAATATTTCAGTAGCTTTGACAGATAAATTTATCAAGGCTTATGAGCGTGATGAAGAATATGAATTAATTAATCCGAGAAATGGTGAAGTTTTTAAAAAACTTTCAGCTAAAATGGTTTTTGATTTAATTGTAACTAATGCTTGGAAAAACGGTGATCCTGGTATTATTTTTATCGATCGCATCAATGCTTTTAATCCCACACCACAATTGGGACAAATTGAGTCAACTAATCCCTGTGGCGAACAACCATTATTGCCTTTTGAATCTTGTAATTTGGGTAGTATAAATTTATCTAAAACAATTAAAAAAAATGGAGATAAAACAGAAATTGATTGGGAGAGATTAGAATATGTGGTAAAAACAGCCGTGCACTTTTTAGATAATGTAATTGATATGAATCGTTATCCATTACCGCAAATTGAAGCTATGGTAGAGAATACCAGAAAAATTGGTTTGGGTGTTATGGGTTGGGCAGATTTATTAATTAAATTAGAAATTCCTTATAATTCTGAAAAAGCTTTGGACTTGGCTGATAAAATTATGAAGTTTATTAATGAAAAGGGCCACCGCGCTTCAGAAAAATTAGCCGAAGAAAGGGGAGTTTTCCCAGCTTTTGTGGGTTCTGTTTTTGATCATCCTGGCTATAAATTACGCAATTCTACAGTGACGACCATTGCCCCGACAGGCACCATTTCTATTATTGCCAATTGTTCTTCTGGTGTTGAGCCGTTGTTTGCAGTTTGTTATACTAGAAAAAATATCCTTGATGCTGGTGATGAATTAATTGAAGTTAATCCTTTATTTTTAGAAGTAGCCAAACGTGAAGGTTTTTATAGTGAAGCTGTAATGAAAAAAGTAGCAGCCAAAGGCAGTGTGCGTGGAGTGTCTGAAATTCCAGAAAAATGGCAAAAAGTTTTTGTGACTTCTCATGAAATTGAACCAGAATTCCATGTTAAAATGCAAGCAGCTTTTCAAGCGCACACCGATAATGCCGTGTCTAAAACAGTCAATTTTGGTAATTCTGCCACCATGGAAGATGTTAAAGAAGTGTATTTAATGTCTTATAAACTTGGTTGTAAGGGTATTACCATTTATCGCGATGGTTCGCGCGATATGCAAGTTTTAAATATGGGTTCAACCAACAAAGAAACTAAAATTGCCACACCAGAAGGTGATAGTGAGATAAAAAAGGAAATTGTTATAGAAAAACAAACAGATAAAGTTGATGTTAAAGTTGTTCAACCAAGTATATTTGATAAATCTGATATTGGCACCATTAGCTCTGATTCGCAACATTCGCATTCAGAAAATATTAGTAATAATTCGCAAGATTCTAATTCGCACAATTTGCAACCTAAAGAGAAATGTCCCGAATGTGGTCAAAATATGGAAATTAAAGAAGGCTGTATGACTTGCCCAGTTTGTGGTTGGGGGAAGTGTAGCCTTGGCTAACCAAAGTTTATCCCGACTGAGTCTGTAAGAACGAGCGGAGGGATCCCATGTTTGTCATCCTGAACTCGATTCAGGAACCAAAAATAGTTTTAAATTTTAAATTTTAAAATAATTTTAAATATCTAATTTTAAAAAATAAAACAATAAATATTTTTTATTTTGTCCCGTAGGGGCAGGTTTCAACCTGCTCTTTTTGTTTTTCCTCCCCAAAAATGCTAAAATAAAAAGCAGCCCGATAGATATATCGGACCGCTTGTAAAAAAAATTATCGCCGAAAGACCCGGCGAAAATGAGCCACAATGCGATTGCGTACAATCCACAGAGCCTCTCGCAGGTGGTAACGCACTTGCAAGATCGGCTTGGGACATTGTACAGCTGTGAAATCCCCATCAGGATCTGGCCACCGTCTGCCCGTGCAAACATCCAGATAGAGGTAATACAACTTTTTATATACCTCTATCCCGCCAGTAATCTGGCAAGAAATAAGAAAATTATACGGTGAATTAAACAGCCTTCGCAGCGCCAAAGAGGCTCCAGAGATTGTATAAACACCCTGCCTTCTATCATCGGGCAGGAAGATTGAACTTTTAAAAGAAAACCCAATAATGAAAGGAATTAATTGGGGGTTAATTTGTAAAGTTTCAATTAAATCATTCCCAACTTCAAAATAAGATCCTTCATCGTTGACATTAAGAAATCCAACATGTTCGAGGACTTTATATATGTCCCCCTTTTTACAAACAGTAAAGCTATCAACGATTTTTTCGTCTACATAGACTCTCAGTGACATATCAACCTCCCTTTTCTTCTTTCCGCCCAGAGTGGTCCCCGGGTCGGTGAGTAGGATTTTGAAGCTTTACAGGCATTCCCCGATTCCCTTTTGAAATGCAATCTTTATTCGGTTAGAATAAAGATCTATGAAATGCAAAAACTTTAGTCAACTTAAACATTTTGATCGTGATCGTATTGATATCCTTTTTAACAATGGCCATTT